>Ga0182030_10003210_pt1 | contig 34912 bp, 33 predicted proteins | sample 812S3MmetaG_FD_121299 | JGI IMG/M metagenome (GOLD analysis project Ga0182030, IMG submission 121299) | Permafrost microbial communities from Stordalen Mire, Sweden - 812S3M metaG (Illumina Assembly) | ecosystem: Environmental > Terrestrial > Soil > Wetlands > Permafrost | place: Sweden...
CGGCAATCGCCTTACATGGAATGCACTCCGGCATCTACACCGACGCAGCACCTTTATTGATTGCAGCCGCGTGGACATCGGCTGCACTGATTCTGATCGGGCTATGGACTCCGATGGCAGCGGGCGTGACAGCTGTAACCGAAGCGGCTGGAGCGCTGGCAGCGGCGCCAGACTTTCTCGCGCACATGCTCGTCACTATCATCGCTGCAAGTCTCGTGCTTCTGGGGCCCGGAGCATGGTCAATTGATGCGTATTTGTATGGTCGCAAACGCGTGATCTAGGTCCCTCAACATTAAAAGGAAATAAGTGTCATGAACATTCGTACTTCCCCTATTACCAAGTTGGCCGCCGCGGGGGCAGTGGCACTTGCCACCTCCAGCTCGATGGCTGCAGATGCCGTCAAGAACGTCGTCCTCGTGCATGGCGCATGGGCGGACGGCAGCAGTTGGGCGAAGGTCATCCCCCTGCTTGAGGAACGCGGACTGCACGTCGTAGCGGTGCAGAATCCACTGAGCGGTCTGGCGGATGACGTAGCCGCAACCAAGCGAATCATCGATGCCCAAGACGGTCCGGTGGTCCTCGTGGGACATTCCTATGGAGGTGCCGTCATCAGCGAGGCAGGCAACAATCCCAAGGTGGCCCGCTTGGTCTTTGTAGCGGCGTTCGGTCCTGACACCGGTGAATCATTGGGTACTACCGCGAAGGATTTCGCGCCGGCGCCCGTAGGCCCAGAAGTCCGGCCTATCGAAGATAATTTTCTGGTTCTGACCAAAAAGGGCGTTGCTGAAGACTTCGCGCAGGATCTGTCCTCCGCGGAACACCAGGTGTTGTTCGCTACGCAGGGGCCCACGTCGGGCGCTGCATTCGGTGCAACCGTCAGCGACGCAGCGTGGCACCACAAACCATCGTTCTATGTCGTGGCCGAGAATGACCGGATGATCAATCCCGACTACGAGCGCTTCGCCGCGAAGCGCATGGGAGCGAAGACCCTTGTGCTGCCCACGAGTCACGTGCCGATGCTATCTAGGCCGAAGGAGGTAGCGAAATTCATAGCGGAAGCGGCGGCGGGCAACGGCTCTTAATCATTGAGTAAGCGTGTCAAAAGGTTTCTGCGGGTTTCCGGGCCCGCAGAAACCTCCGATCATCTCAAATCCCAAACTCACAGAGCGGGAGTCAACACCTGGAATTGATCGCCCAACCTCCGATCTAGAAATTTTTGTTTAGCTGTTGCGAGGGAGAGCCCAGGCGATTGCTCTCCGCTGACCCACTAAAAAGAATTCGTCCACGGAGGTCCGCCCACAGCCACTATTTTTTGGGATCCTTTGTGGGGGCATCGGTGAATTGTCGTGGATTGTATCGCTTGAAAATCAAAGACATATGCTGAGAGTTTGGTAGGTACACGGCCCACCAACCTTCCTTGGTCCATTCCGACACACCTAAGCCTCGATACGTAAACTGCTTGCTTCCCGCGGTCGAGCGTTTTGAACCGCGGTGGTGCGACCTGATATGAGTGTGAAATAATTTTCACGTCAGGGTAGTGGATTCCAGGGATGTCTAAAAGAAGAAGGTGTTCGATGCAACCTTCCAGATCGTCGATGACTCTCGTGTTCGGTGCTTCGGCATTGCTCGTCCTGTGCGCATGCGGCAGTGCCGGTGGTCCTCCAGTTGGTACGCAAGCTGCGTCAGCAACCTCAGCGATGAATGGAGGCGCCAACGGACCTGCTGATGCCGCCGAGGGTTCGGCCCCGGCTTCCTCAAGCCCTGCGGGGCCGTTGAGTTCCACAGTTTCACCAGGCTCTGTGGGCAGCGCTGGATCATCTGCTGCAGGACCACCACCCTTCTGGATTGCACTTGCCGAGCTTCCCGTGGCGAGTTTAGGTGCCAACAATGGCGTGTTTGTCATTCCGGCAAATGCACTGTCGAGCACGCCGCTGTCGGTGTCGCCCGCGACGACCAATGCAACTCTGTTAGCTACGGCCAGTCAGATCGTAACCAACTCAGACGGCACTACGACCTCACGGCCGGCAGTGGCCATGTACTACGCAACCGGCTCCGACAGCAAAGTGCATATATACGGGATAAATCTCGCGGCGTCGACGATTCCGCCTGCTGCTACGCAAATCGGTTCGTTCGCCATGGATTCGAGTTCGGGCAATCAGGTATGTCTTTCGGATTCCGCCCAGATCGACCAATCCAATCCCCAGACACTGTTTGTGATCATAGAAATCGCGACCGCGTGCGGCAATCCCGGTGGGACCTTCGAGCAGGTCAACTTCACCGATACGCCGACGGTAGCCCCCATCCCACTGCCGTACTGGTCGGGCACGACCCAAGCGCTTTACACAGTGAATGGCATGAATTCGGTAGCCTTGATCGAATCAACAGGTTCAGCGTTGATATTCGCGTCCAGCCCAGCCAATGGTGGCGTAACGGTCTCTACGTTACCGCTGACGGTATCGTCCCCTCAGCCAAGCGTGCTTTGGAATATGCCTGGGGGATACCTGACGGGCGCATTTCTCGACTCCTCGTCAGCGTATCTGTATGTGAACTACACAAGCTCTCAGGAGAATCTTACGCCGGGGACAGCAGCCATTTCACTCGCAAACGGCCAGCAGTTGCGGGCGAGTGTAAACTCCATGTTTGTCCAGGCCGGATCTGACGCGCTTCTATTGTCCGGCGTCGCAACGATTCACAATGTGGGGGGCGGTACGATATCTCGGTTTGATCCGATGACAGCAACCCAGAATCCGCTGACCCTCGCCAACGGGTCCGTTTACACCCTTCCTCCGGGAGCTGGCTCGGTCACCGCATCATTAAATGATGGTGTCGGTATTATCAACGTTGGTGCTGAGACGGTAGGCGCGCTACCTGCTATTGGCGCTTTGTATGCTGCATCAACGAATGTGATCGTTCCGCTCGGTCCCGCCAACACCGATGTCAGTGTATGGTGACCCGTTTCGCCAAGCAGTATGCGGCGCCCCCGGCCTACACGGTGGGCGCGGCAATTGCACCCCTGTCGCCCACAGTGACGGGGTCGGTCACCTCTTGCAGCGTCAACCCTGCGATTCCGCCGGGACTCAGCATCAATGGCATAACAGATATTGTGTAGGCGGACGCGCCCTATCTAGGCGTACTGGCGGCTAGACTAGGGTCCTGGGGGTGGCGTGTTTGGCCGGGCGATCAGGGTGCAAGTCGCGGGCACGGTCCCTGCGGGTGTATCGAGCTGCACGGCATCGCCCACCGCTTTGCCCATGCAGGCGCTCAGGGCCTGCGGATTCGGTCCGCCCCGGAAGCGGCCGCCGGCACCGCCTCCGAAGCGCCCGAATCCCCCGCCGCCGTTATCGCCCGTAAACTGAAGTGATTCCTGGAAGCGGATCGCATCACCGGACTTTTCGATGGCATTGGGCGGCAATGACTCGCCAACCAATGTGTAGAGATGTTTGTTGACGAAGAATATGGCGACGGCCGAGCGACTTCCGTCAGTGCCGCTAACGCTCAACTCGCGCCCGTACGCCCGGTTGACCCGCGCATCGATCGCCACGGTTACCTTTCCAGAAGTGCCAAACGACTTCTCGGCCTCGGCGATCGTGCTCATTGCATCCGAGTTGGTGGCTGAAAAATCCACGACGCTCAGCGTATAGACGATTCGGTCTTGCCGAACCTCGTAGCGCGTCATGGGCAACGACACGCCGGCAGAAGTCCTGGACGTGCTCTTTTCCACCGTGGGAGGCGCGGGAAACTGGATGGCAAACCCGGCATCCGGATAGGGGTACACCATCCATTCCTGAGTGGCCGCCACGACCGGCGTCAGCCAGGCAGCCAGCAGCATCGCAACGATTGCCCTCATCGACACTCCCGGTGAACCAGGCGCGGCTGCTAGGGCGCGCCGGCCGGGCGTTGCCCAAGCACCTTGCCACTGGGCAAGGTCACCGCGATAAGCTGACCGCCGTAAGAGCCATCCCGCAGTGGATGAAGTTGCACCGTGACCTTGTCGCCGGGGTGGACGGCATTCTGGGTCCACCCGAACCTCGCCAGCTGGCCGGCACCGCCCATTTCCAATGGCCATTCGCTTTGAACTCCGTTGGCGTCCGAAACCATGATCCGCAGCCATCCGTGCGGGTTGATAAGCTCGAACTCCTTGACCGTTCCGGCAATCGTCTGCGTTCGGCTTCTATCAAACATGGCGAAGGAGTGGTGGGCGCCAGCCGTTGTTGTCAAGCACAGCAACGTCGCGGCCAGGCAGCTGATCCGTGGAAAGCGCTTCATGATCGAAGTCCTCGTTTGAGCACAGGATCTTTATGACGACATCCCGAGTGGCTTGTTGAAAGTCTAGCGCATACTTGTTCGTCATTGCACCCATCGAAAATTTCAGATTGTTGCGAAATAAAGCGGCCATGGTCTCGCCACGCACATTTGTGAACCTCGTGCCGCTGTGCACGTTGCTGCTATCGGCATGTAGTGCCGTGTCTTTTGGGGTCGCCAATTTTCCCACCCATTTCGCACATTCCGAGCGTATTGCGAACGTGCGGTTCGGAGCGCAGCGCTGGCAGCAGGCCGATATCTATCAGCCGCCACATGCAGCGGGTCCGGTACCGGTGATCGTGTTCTGGTACGGCGGCAGCTGGGTGGAAGGCAACAAGTACGACTATCGCTTCGTCGGCACGGCGCTGGCGAGCTTGGGCTATCTCGTCGTGTTGTCAGACTACCGGCTTTATCCGCAAGTGAAATTCCCCACGTTTCTCGATGACAGCGCCACGGCGGTTGCCTGGGTTCAAGCACACGCCGCGGATTATGGTGGCGATGGGCACCGCATCGTTCTCATGGGACATTCGGCTGGTGCGCATATGGCGGCGATGCTGGCAATAAATCACGAGTATCTGCAGCGTGCCGGAGTCGACACACACAACATCGTGGGTCTCATCGGGTTATCCGGCCCGTACGAACTGGCTCCCAATACACCGACCCTTAATGCGATTTTCGCGGCACCGTACACCGCGCGCGATTGGCAGGTGCTGCCCTTCGTCTCAGCCGATGCGCCGCCCACGCTGTTGATTCATGGCGGGGCCGACAAGGTCGTATGGCCGAGCAACAGCCAGCATCTGGCTGAGGCACTGCGGCAGGTAAATGTGCCGGTCGAGCTGCACATTTACCCGGACCGCGGACACGGCGACACGGTAGCCGCCCTGGCATGGGCCGTGCGTTTTCGCTCGCCGACGCTCAAGGATGTCGATACCTTCATGCACGCCCTGCGTCGCTGACAATCTCGGCCCGCCCGGTCACTGCCTGAAGCCGGCGAACATTTGCGGCTCCTGGGTGCCGCCCCCGGTGAGCGTGGCCGCCACGATCAGGTTGCCATCGGCACTCACGGCACCAGGGTAAACCCCGCCACTCGAGTCAGTGAGCGTCACGCCGCCACTCGCTGTGACCGTGTACGTACCGGAAAAATCAACGGAATTCGTCGTCACGCCGTTGTCATTCGTCGCGTACGTGCCACCGAAGTTTCCCTGGCCGTCGAAGGAAAGAGTGAACGTCTCGCCGTTGCCGGTGCTGGCGGTGGCGAAGCCAAGCGAACCAATCGAATAGACGCCATTGAGCGTCGCCAGCGTAACGCCGGTGCCCTGCTTGATCCCGACAATGAGATCCGGGTAGTTCGCAGCCGCGCCGCCGGATTGCTGCGTGACGAAGGTCAACATCATGAACTCGCCGTTCGCGCTGATGTACCCACTGTTCCCGCCGGAGCTGACGATGTTGTTGGTGACGCTGAAGCTGCTCGCCGGCCCCGTGATCGTCTGGGGAGTGGCCACGCCGGTCACATCCAGGGTCGACTGGGTGCCCGTGAAGCTGCCATCCGCGTTGATCGTGAGCGACTGCTCCGTAACGTACGGCTTGGCCGCCTGGGTCAGGCCCACGGTGGTCCAGGTACCCGCCAGCGAAGCAGTGGTCGCGCTCGTCAGCGGCTTGACCCCAAACAGTAGCGCCGGCCCGGCGCCGTTCGCATTGACGGCATTCACGAGCCAGTAGAACTCATCGCCATCTGCTCCGGCGATCGCGCCTTGGTTGGTTGTGCCGCTCGTCAGCGCCGGGAGTGCCAGGACCGTTGTGACCGTGTAGGGACCGCCGTTATCCGTGGCGGTGGGGAATGTTGTTCCCGCCTGGTCGCCCTTCACGGTGGAGGAACCCTGAGTCCCGGTGCCGTTGAATGGCACCGCGGTGAAAAGCTGGTCTGCGTCGTCATCGATGTTCAAAGACGCCAGATCGTAGGTGCCATTAAGCGTCGCGGCCGATACATTGTCGGTGCAGTACACATAAATGCTCGTGACATTTGCTGCGTCCACCGTGCCTGCGCCATTTTGCACGCCGCAACTCTGTCCCGATGGCGATGTTCCGACCGCAACCGTGTAGGTCGTTGAATTCGGGACCGCGGTTGGCAGGGTGAAGGGGCCATTGGTGGTGGCGGAGAGGGCATTCTTGCCGCCATACAGGATAGTCACCGTCGAATTGCTGTTCAGACCGATGACCGAGCCGCCGATTGTGTACGTTGTGGGCGGCGGGTTGCTGGCGGAGGAGGAACCGCCCGAGCCACCGCAGCCAGCCAGAACCAATGTCACCAGTACTGCGACAGGGCCGACAATTGAGCTGCGCAACGTATTGTTCATGATCTTGAGGTCCCCCAATCGTTTTGGTTTGCAGCAGGCAGCGTCTTTACATACGCGCAAGGGCGCGAACCCTCGTGAACGCTATTTTCCTGCTGCTATTGAATACAGGATACACCGGCGGCCGCCCGGCGTCGCACCCGCTACGAATTGCACGGTCGCGCAGCCACCTAATTCAAATTGTAAGAATCTCTAAACTCTCAGCCCATCGGCCAGGTGTGTTGCCATTATAGCAAGCGTCCTGGTGACCTGGGCGTCCACCGCCTCATCACCTGGTATCCGAATCGCCAATTCATCGACACTCGGTGGCTCCAGTGTCGCCAGCTGGCTGTCCAGCAACGCGGCCGGCATGAAGTGTCCGGCACGCCCCTTCAGGCGCTCTTGCAGTTGCTCGTGGCTCAGAAGCGGCAGTACGAAGAGCGCGTCCGGATCTCCAGCACGGATCTGGTCGCGGTAGCTGCGCTTGAGCGCCGAGCAGGAAACGACGACGCCACGGGGCCGGGACTCGGCCAGTGCCTTGGCTACGTTTGCGAGAAACGGACGCCGATCGTTGTCATCCAATGGGATGCCCGCGGACATCTTGCTGATGTTCGCTGTCGGATGCAGTGTGTCGCCCTCCACGAATTGCCAGCGCAGCGCCCGTGCCAGGGCCTCACCCAGAGTCGATTTGCCGCTGCCGGTAACCCCCATGACAATGATGGCTCGGATCAGCGCATCTGTGTGCTTCACGGGTTCAAGGCAAGATGCAGTTTCACGAAGCGGGTACGATCCCCCGCCAGCTCCAGGGCGGTGACGGCCTGCGCCAAAGGGTAGGTGCCGGAAAGAATCGCGCCCACATCGATGCGGCCCGAGACGATGAGTCGTACCGCCAGGCGAAACTCATCATGCGCCCGGAAGGCGCCGATCAGCTCAATCTCGCGGGACTGCAGCACATTGACCGGTACCGCGGCGGTGCCCGCCGGCAGCATGCCCACTTGCACGATGCGTCCGCCACGGCGGATGACCTTGAAGATCGACTGTAAGGCCGCGGCGGATCCCGATGCTTCGAAGGCAACGTCAAAATAGCCGCCCTCAACCGCGTACTTTTCCAGCCCATCGGGCTGCGTTGCCACATTGACCGTCTCCGAGGCGCCCATGTCACGGCGCGCAACCTCCAACGGCCGGTCGGCAATATCCGTTGCCACCACTTCTGCCGCGCCCGCGTGGCGGGCGCTGCGCGCCGTGAGCAAACCGATCGGGCCTGAGCCGGTGACCAGCACGCGCCTGCCCATCAGGGCGCCGGCCCGGGTCACGGCGTGCAAGCCGACGGATAGGGGCTCGGCGACGGAGAGCTTCAGCAAATCCGTGTGATCCGGCACCGGGATGATCTGGTCCTGGCGCAGGACGAGATGTTGGGCGAAGCCACCCTGGACGTGGGGAAAGCGCGCGGCGCTGCCCAGAAAGAACATATTCGTACACAGGTTGCTGCGGCCCGCGCGGCAATAGCTACAGCTCAGGCAGGGCCGGCTGGGGTCGAGCGCGGCCTTCATTCCGGGCGCAAGTCCCGCGACATCGGCGCCCGTTTCGACCACCACGCCGGAAATCTCATGGCCGAGCGCCATCGGTTCGCGAACCTTGAAATCCCCGACCGCCCCGCGATGGAAGTAGTGCATGTCCGAACCGCAGATACCGCCGAAGGCCACCGCGACCCGAACCTCATCCGCCGCCAGCGGGCGGTCCGCAATCTGCTCGATCCTCAGATCCTTCTGGCCGTGACAAATCGCAGCGAGCATGAGATGCACCTCTGATGGGTATGTGCACGATATCATGGGGCAATGGATCCAAAAGTGGCTGCTCCCTTTATGAAAATGAACCGCACATGACCCTGTTCAGTCTGGCCGGAAAGCGCGCCTTGGTGACCGGCGCCGCGCGCGGCATCGGCTTTGCCATTGCCGATGCATTGTCCACGGCGGGCGCCAGCGTCATTTTGAACGGGCGCACACCCGCCGCGCTGGAGGAAGCCGCGGCGCAGCTGCGCAGTCGTGGCGCGCAGGTCGGCGTGAGCTGTTTCGATGTGACCGACGCGGCCGCCAGCACCGCCGCGGCTGCGGCGATTGAGGGGCAAGTCGGCCCGATCGATATCCTGGTGAACAATGCCGGTATCCAGCGCCGTGCGTCGCTGGAGAAGTTCGCGGACCGCGACTGGCGCGAGCTCATGGCCACCAATCTGGACAGCGTCTACTTTGTCAGCAAGGCCGTCGCGCCCTACATGATTGCGCGCGGACGTGGCAAGATCATCAACATCGGCAGCGTTCAATGCGAACTTGCCCGGCCCGGCATTGCGCCGTACACGGCTGCGAAGGGCGCCGTGAAGAACCTCACCAAGGGCATGTGCGCGGATTGGGCCCGCTATGGTCTGCAGGTCAACGCGATTGGTCCTGGGTATTTCGCCACACCGTTGAACAAGGCGCTGTACGAGGATCCGGTCTTCGATGAGTGGTTGCGCCAGCGGACGCCGGCGGGCCGTTGGGGGAAAATGCAGGACCTGCATGGGGCTGCGGTTTTCCTGGCCTCGGAAGCCTCGAATTTCGTGAACGGTCAAACCCTCTACGTGGATGGCGGCATCCTCGCCGTCATCTGAAGATCAGCCATGACCCAACCACGCGCAGCGGCGCTGCAACTTTGTCCGTTTTCGCCCTACCTCGAGGCCGCCTTGAATGAACGATTCGAGGTCATCCGCTGGTTTGGCCTCAACGACGCCGAACGGTCCGCCTGGTTGCAGGAGCGAGCGGCCACGGTACGTGCCGTCGTCACCGGCGGCCATGTCGGCTGCAGCAATGCCTTGATGATGGCGCTGCCATCGCTGGGTGTCATTGCCATCAATGGCGTCGGCGTCGACAAGGTCGATCTGCAGCTGGCGCGCAGTCGCGGCGTGCGGGTCGGTACGACGCCAGGGGCCCTGACCGATGACGTCGCGGATCTGGCGGTGGGACTGATCATTGGCCTGTTGCGCGCGATTCCCGCTGCGGATGCCTATGTGCGCAGCGGCGTATGGGTCAACGGTGATCGGCCCTTGGGCCGCAAAGTCACGGGCCGTCGCTTTGGCGTGGTGGGCCTGGGGCATATCGGAGCGGCAGTGGCCGCCCGACTGGCGCCGTTCGGTGCCGTCGCGTACACGAATCCGCAGCCCAAGAACGTGCCCTACGCGTACCACGCCGATCTGCTGTCACTGGCCCGGGCGTGCGACATCCTGGTCCTGAGCTGTCCGGCAACCGCAGCGACCCGGCATCTGGCGAACGCCGCTGTATTCGCGGCATTGGGCCCCCAAGGCTACCTGATCAATGTCGCGCGCGGATCCGTCGTGGATGAGGCGGCCTTGATCGCGGCACTGCGCGGCGGGCAGCTTGGCGGCGCCGCGCTCGATGTGTATGAGGACGAGCCCAATGTGCCGGACGGCCTGCGGGAGTGTCCCAAGGTAGTACTGACCCCGCATATGGCCAGTGCCACGGTCGAAACCCGCATGCGCATGGCCGACCTGGTGCTCATGCATCTTGATGCCTGCATGCGTGGTGCCCCGGAGCCGGTCATCGGCTAGATTTTCATTCAAGGAAACAAGAAATGGCCAAACCCTCATTGCGACAGGTTCTGCAGCAGGCCACGGCGTGCGTCGTGGCGCCGTGTGTGTATGACTGTGCGTCGGCCCGTGCGGTTGAAATGGTGGGCTTCCCAGCCATGATGCTCAGCGGCGGGGAAGTTTCCATTGCCATGAATGGCGTCCTGGACTACGGCTTTACGAATCTTACCGATATCGAATGGATTACGAGCCGCATCAGCCAGACCTCGCCGCTGCCGCTGGCCGCCGACATCGAGAACGGTTACGGTGGTCCGCTGGCGGTTTATCGTGCCGCCAAACGCATGGCCCGCGCCGGCGCGACCGCGTTGCAGCTTGAAGACTCCAGTGACATGGAGGAATCGACGAAGCTGCTGCCGCGTGAGCGTTACTACGAGAAAGTGAAGGCGGCTCTTGCGGCCCTCGAGGGCAGCGATTGCATTCTGATCGCGCGCACCAATGCGGATCCGAAGACCGAGCTTGATGAAGGCATCGAACGCTGTCGCGCCGCGGTTGCCCTTGGCGCGCAGATGACCACCGTCGTGAAGCTGTCCAATCTTAGCGACGCCCGCTATGTCGCAAACAGGGTGCCCGGCTGGAAGATGTATCCGGATGTGGCGGGCCGCAACGGCGTTGCCGAAGTCACGGTCGAGGACATCTATCCGCTGGGCTACAAGTTCATGACCATGCACTACACGCTCAAGGCTGCCATGGATGGCATGCTGGAGCATGGCAAGAAGAACTTCGCACAGCAGGGCAGTCTCTACACCTGCGACAAGAAGGATGCGACGGGAATCTATGGGATGAGCGCAACCCCATTGTTTGACCCGCGCGGCTACATGGAGCTTGAGGCGAAGTTCAGCGGCCGCCACAAGGAATTCACGATCGTCGGCAACCAGGTCGAAGACTATCCGGAAGGGTTCGTGAAGACGCCGATCACGGATCGCTTCTGACCGCTCGCAGGGCCCGAAAGGGACCCAGTGCCTTGAGCAAAAGCAGCACCATGACCGGGGCGGCAATCCCGATCACGATGGCCAGTGAGTAGCGAATCTGTGCCGGATCGTGGAATACGTGGTCGGTCATCGCACCGACCACGACCGGTCCCACCACCAGTCCAACCAGCGTCGTCATCGTCACGTAAATCGCCGTCACCTGCGCGCGTGCACGGTTCGGAATGATCAGTTGAATGGCCGTCCCGGCGCAGGGGTAGGGCATCATGCTGAGGAATATCGCCGGTGCGAGCATGCCCAACGCCGCCGGCGCGCTGGACATCAGCGGCGCGAGCGCGCCGAAGAGCCCGCAACCCACATAGCCGAAGGCGGCCACCCGCAGCTGCGCGTCCAGGTGGCCGCGCCGCGCCAGTCGGTCGCTGAGCCAGCCCGCACAGAACACGCCGCTGGTGCCGCACACCAGGATGATCAAACCGAAGGCCGCGCCGCTTTGCGCAGTATTCCAGCCATAGGTGCGCTGCAGGAATGCCGGCGTCCACAGCAAGAAGGTGTACGAGACCAGGTTCACCATGGCGAAGCCCGCGAACATCGGTACGATAGCCGCGGCACGCGTACGCAGTACCAGGCCCACCTCGCGCAACGGCAGTGACGCGGCTGCCCCGGGGCCGCGGCGCAGCGGCTCACTTAGCAACAGGAACAGTGGCACCAGCAATAGCGCTGGCGCGCCGATGATGATGAAGGCCGCCTGCCAGGGTGCCAGGCTTGAAAAGGGGGCCCGCGAGAGGGCGGAGGATGTCGTCAACCACTGCAACAGACTGCCGCCGCCAATCAAGGCAAGCCCCTGGCCTACCGGTGCGCTCATGAGAAATCCGCTCACCGGGCGACTCAACCGGTCGGAGGGGAAAAGATCGCTCAGCATCGAGAGTGCGGCCGGCGTGAGACTGGCCTCGCCCACTGCGACACCGATGCGGGTCACAAACAGCTGCGTGAAGCTGCGCGCGAGACCTGAGCCCATCGCGAACAGGCTGAACAGCCCGACGCCCGCAACGATGATCATGCGGCGCGAATACCGGTCCGCGAGGCGTCCGATGGGCACGCAGGCCAGCACGTAGAAGATACCGAACGGAATACTCTGCAGCATGCCGAAATGCGTGTCATCCAGCGTGAAGGTTCGCTTCAGCGGCTCGGTCATCAAACTGATGACGGTGCGGTCGAACTGCGAGCCGATCGAAGCCAGTGCCAGCAGCCCCGCGGCCAGCCAGCCGTGCACAGCGCGCGGCCAGGGTTCATGCACCGCTTGCCGGGTCACGGGGCGGGCGCAAACACGTGGTAGGCGATTCGCTGATCGCCGCGTGCCGTGACATACAGCATGCCGTTCACGGCCAGCGCGCCGCAGGCGTAGGAAATGGCCGGCGAGCCGGTGCCGGAGAGTAGCGGCTCGAGCCGCCCGGTGCGCGGCTGGACGCGCACCACCACCCATGGTTGCGGACACGGTGCGCCCGTGCAGGCCTCGATGGCGGCGACCGTGGTGCGCTGTCCGGCAATCAGCAGCGATCCGTCCGGCAAGCGATGAATGTTGTCTGGCATGAATCCCAGTGGAATCTCGCGACGCGATCCGTCGCGGCGCGACAGGATCACGAGCCGCCGGGCGCTCCATGAGCTGGCGTAGATCAGCTTGCCATCCGCGCTGGTCTCTATCCCGTTGCCGCCGGATGTCGCGCTGTTGGCCACGGGTTCATAGCCGCGATCGGGGTGCCATTGCAGGATGCGGCCGGTGTTCTTGCCAGCTGCCATGCGCGCCCAGGCGCTTGTATCGGTGGGGTCGTAGAAGCTGATGACCAGCAAGCCGCCGTCGGGCAGGGTCGTGACGGCGTTGGGCAGCGTGCCCGCGGGAAGGGGTGCGCAATCGATCCAGCGCAGCTGGGGTTTGGCGCCGCGCGCATCGAGCGCGAACAACTCGATGGCCATGCGATCGCCATGATTGGCGGCATACAGCGTATGCACGCCGCCGGCGCCGGCGCGCAATGCCAGACCATCAGTCGACATGCGCGCCAGATCCGGAGGGCCATTGCACGCGGCACTGGGCTGCGCCGTGGCCTGGGCACTCGGCCCGTCCGTTGGAAAGAGAATCGAGGCGGACTTGCGCTCGGTATCGATCAGGTACAGGTGTGCAGGTCGGCCGACGTTCATGCCGCTGGCAATCAGCCAGCCGGTGTCGGGGATCCGCACGAGATCTTCGCTGGCAATCGGGCCTACGATGTAGTTCAGAACCGAACCGGCGTAACCGGCACAAGGGGCGCACAGGGCGAGGAGCAGGGCGAGGCGTTTCATGGTGGCGGCGGCCCCAGCAATCGGGCGAACTTTTCCGCACTCGGCGCATCGGCCGGGCTGAACATCAACAGCCGTAAGTTCGGGCTCGAGGCCACGCTGTACGCGGTGTGTTCAAAAGCAATCGCGCCGATGCCAGGGTAGATTGCCGTGTAGATGCCCTCCGGGAAGTGGCTGATCTCGGGGCTGTGCCAGAGCCGATCAAAGATCGGGCAGGCCGCGGAGAGCTCTTCGATCAGTTCATCGAACACCGGATCGTCGCCGGCTTGCGTGTAATCGAGTCGGACCGTGGGCAGTATGCGGCGGGCAATCTCTTCCTGCTCATTCGGATTGCGCTGGAAGTCGGCTTCGGTGAGCAGAATACGCAGCAGGTTGCGGTTCCCGATCGCGCGCAGTCCAAAGTCCGGAAAGCAGCGGGTCCACACGCCATTCCAAGCCACCACGTCCCAACGACGGGTATGGACCAGGGCCGGTACATTGACCGCATCGAGCATTCTTTGCACTGCCGGTCGCAGCGGCTCGCCGGGGTTGGGCGCCGGTCGGGGCGGCCGACGTTGCGCGAGCATGAACAGATAGTCGCGCTCGGCAGCGGACAGGCCCAGTGCGCCGCTCAAGCGCTCGAGGATCTGCTCCGAGGGGTGCACGTTGCGCCCCTGCTCAAGCCATGTGTACCAGGTCGCCGACAGTCCCGCGAGCGCCGCCACGTCCTCGCGGCGCAGTCCCTTGCTGCGGCGTCGGGCCGCTGGCACCAGGCCGACCGAAGCCGGCTCGCGGCGGGCTCGGCAGCTTTTCAGGAACTCCGACAGCTGCGCGCGTTGCAGGGTCTGACTCACAGTCGTATCACATGTTTTAAGTGGTATTTCCAATACTAGCAGCTGGTTGCCCGACGCTGTGGGTTCGCTAGCGTACGGACCCGACCGGCCGGCATCGCTACGCTTCCTGCGGGCCCAACTGCATGCGGAGTTCTCTACGTGAATCCCATCACTTCATTCGTGGTGTTCGTCCTGGCGGCCGGCGGCTTGCTGGCCGGGTACCGAAACAATCTCTCGGTGGCGATCCCGCTGTTTGCGCTCGCGGCGCTGGTCGCCGCGTCGCTGAAGATGGCCAATGTCTGGCAGAAATTCGTCATCCTGCGGATGGGAAAACTCCATGGCGTGAAGGGCGCGGGCCTATTCGTCATCATCCCGGTTCTGGACACCGTGGTCGCCATCATCGATGAACGCATCCAGACGACAGCCTTCAACGCCGAGCAGGCGCTGACGCGCGACACGGTGCCGGTCAATGTCGATGCGATCATCTTCTGGCATGTGCAGGACGCCGAAAAGGCTGCACTGGCCATCACCAACTACCGTGAAGCGATCGACCGGGTGGCGCAGACTTCGCTGCGCGAGATGATCGGCTCCTCGATGCTGGCGGCGTTGCTGTCGGACCGCAAGGATGCGGACCTGCAACTGAAAACCGAGATCGGCCAGAAGACGGCGCCGTGGGGCATTGCGGTGACCTCGGTGGAGATTCGCGACGTGGCGATCCCCGAAGCGTTGCAGAACGCCATGTCCCGTCAGGCCCAGGCGGAGCGCGAGAAACAGGCACGCGTCATTCTCGGTTCAGCCGAGGCCGAAATCGCCGGCAAGTTCGTTGAGGCCGCCGCCGTGTATGCCGGTCACCCGTGGGCGCTGCAACTTCGTGCCATGAACATCATTTACGAGACCACCAAGGAACGCGGCGCGACGATCCTCATGCCAAGTTCCATGGTCGACAGCTTGAATCCCACGGCGGCGACCCTGGCGCTGGCACTTGCCGGAAACGAGGCGCTTGCGAGCGACGGTGCGCCCCGCAATGCCGTTGCGCCGGCGGTCAAAGCAAGCCCAGTTTAACTGGTAGTGCAGATACTAGTATAAGGAACGCAGTGTAAGCCGAACCGCGGATTGCTCATACTGCCGCCGCCATCTGGTGGGGGGGGCGCACGTGAGCAATCGTTTCAGCGGCAAGAACGTCGTGGTCATCGGTGGCAACAGTGGCATTGGCCTCGCCGCCGCGCGCGCCTTCGCGCAGCAAGGCGCGCGGGTGGTCATCACCGGGCGGGTGCCGCAGACCCTGCACAGTGCCGCGCAGGAAATCGGACACGACGCCATTGCCATCCGTTCGGACATTGGCGATCTTGGCCAGATCACGGCCCTGTTCACGCAACTGGGGCCGCAGCTCGGCCACATTGATGTGCTGTTCGTCAACGCGGGCATCGGCGCGTTCCAGGCCATCGAAAAAGTCACCGAGCAGGATTGGGACAACATCCATGACATCAATCTGAAGGGCGTCTTCTTTACCGTGCAGCAGGCGTTGCCGCTGTTACGCACCGGCTCTTCGATTGTCCTGACCGGTTCGATCGGCGCCCTGAAGGGCATTCCGACCGGCTCGGTCTACGCCGCCAGCAAGGCCGGCCTGCGCGCACTGGGTCGCTGCTTCGCGGCGGAACTGGTCGGTAAGGGGATCCGCGTCAATGTGGTGAGCCCCGGTCCGACCGACACGCCCATCATCGGTCGCACGGGCGGTCTGCCGCCGCAGGCCATTCCGGCGATCCGTGAACAGATGATCCGCAACACGCCCATGCACCGCATGGGTACGCCGGAGGAAATTGCCGCCGCGGTGCTGTTTCTGGCCAGCAGTGAGTCGGCTTTTGTCACCGGCATTGATTTTCTGGTCGACGGCGGGGCGGCCAGTTTTTAGGCCAGTCCCGGCAGGAGAATTCACAATGTCCAAAGACGAAAAACCCGGCATTGAAGACCGCGTGGCCATCCAGGACCTCATCGCAAAATACTGCTGGGCGCTGGACACCGGGGATGTGGAATCCTTCGTCTCCTGCTTCACCCCGGACGCGATGATCGTCGAGGAGGTCTTCGAGGATCCGGATGTGTGGAAGGGGCATGGCGGCATTCGCGAGCTCATCGAACACTATGCCAATTCGGCTGGATTTCCGGGGCGTCAGCACCATGTAACCCAGACGCAGGTCACGGGTGATGCCGAACGCTGCCAGGCCCGCTCCTTCGCGTTCGTGACCGAATGCCGTGGCGAGCCGCCGTACACCATACGGTTCACCGGTTACTACGAGGATTCGGTAGTGAAAGTGGACGGGGAGTGGCTGTTCCGCGAGCGATTTATCCGCTTGTGGGATGGGCCGGTGCTGGCGCGCTTCCCGGGTCGCGGCGAGCGCATTGCACGCAAGCGGCCACCTGAACTGATCATCAAGCGAAAATCCCAGGGTGCCTGAGAATGCCTGAACAGCTGACTGCCGCCGGGGCCGGTCCCGCGCCAAAACTTGAATTTGCCTTTGAAATCCGCCTGCGCTTCACCCGTGTGCAGATGATCCCGGGCATGCCCAGCGGTGCCATGCGCGGTGCCGTATATGTGGACAGCGGCGAGGTTCGCGGGCCGCGCCTGAATGGCAAAGCCGTGCCGAACAGCGGCGGTGACTACGCGCTGTTCCGCCCGGATGATGTGGTGTCATTTGATGCCCGCTACATGCTGGAGGCGGAGGATGGCGCCCTGATCCTGATGCGCAACCGCGGCCACTTGTGGGGGCGTAATCCCGACACCATGCAGAAGCTGCGTGACATGGCCTTCAAGGGTGGTCCGATCGTTGATGCGTCGGAGTACTATCTGCGCTCCACACCGTCATTTGAAGTGGCCGCCGGCAAGCACGACTGGCTGATGCGGCATGTGTTCGTCGGGTTGGGCGAACGTCGGAGGGACGGTAACTTCGTACGCTATTTCGTTGTGACCTGAAATGCCTGTTACGGAGACCACGCTCATGACCGCTGCTTTTCGGCTGACCATGGAGTACTCGGGGCGCAAGCCACCCTCCCGCTTCGAGTGCGGCATTTGCCGCGTGCATGGCAGCTGGGCCTCCGCGCAGGCGCTGGCCGCGCGGGTCCACGCATGAGCATCGTCATCACCGGTGCCTCCGGCGCATTCGGGCGCATGGCGGCCGAGCAGCTGCTCACCAGGATCGATCCCGCGCAGCTGGTGCTGGTGACGCGCACTCCGGCCGCACTGGCGGATTTCGCCACGCGTGGCGTGACGGTGCGCTTCGCTGATTTCGACAGGAGCGAATCACTGCTCGAAGCCTTCGCGGGCGGCGAGCGGCTGCTGCTGATCAGCACGCTGGATGTCGGCGAGCGGCGGCGGCGCCAACACAAAAGCGCGATTGATGGCGCCGTGGCGGCCGGTATTCGCCACGTCATTTACACCTCCAGTGTCGGCATCCACCCGCACAGCCCGGCCTTCGTGATCGAAGACCATTTGTTTACGGAGGAGGCGCTGCGCCGCAGTGGCCTGGCGTTCACCTTCATGCGCGACGCGCAGTACGCGGAAGTAATCACCACCATGATCGCGCCAGGGGCCGTGGCGAGCGGAGAGTGGCTGTCGAGCGCGGCGGATGGCTGCATGGCATTCGTCTCCAAGAAAGACTGCGTGGCCTCGGCGGTGGCGGTGCTGACCACGGCGGGCCACGAGGGGGCTGTGTACGAAATCACGGGCCCCGAGTTGCTCACCTTCGCGGACTGCGCGCGCATTGCCGCAGAAGTTACCGGCAAGCCCATTAAATTCGTGAACGTCTCGCATGAGGTCATGCAGGCACGCTTTGATGCGGCCGGCGTGCCGCGCCGACATATCGAAGGCACGCTGCACGAGAAGGCCGGTGCCTGGGGGAGTGAGGAGATGATGTCGTATGAGCGTGCCATTCGCGAGGGGTACTTCGCGCTGGCGTCGCATCACGTCAAGCTGCTGACGGGTCGGCCGGCGCGATCCTTGCGCGCGGTCTTCGAGGCCACCCGCAGCGCATTGCCGGCGTGACCCCCCCCCCAATGACTAAGAACTCGGCCAGTTCGCGCACCCCCGAAGAGCAACGCAATCTGGATCATGTGCTGGGTCTGTTCCGGGAGGTCCTCGTACCCCTGGATGCGGATCAGGTCGACCGCTACATCGGGCCGGACTACATCCAGCACAGTCCGATGGCAGCGCCGGGGCGCGAGAGCCTCAAGGCCTTCCTGAGAAAGGTGCACGCCGCCAGTCCGCAGGCCAGCCAGAGGTTGCTGCGCGCATTCGTGGACGGTGACCACGTCATCATTCACTACCACGTGAAGAAAGATCCCCAGGACCGGGGCTTTGTGGTGATGGATATTTTCCGGCTGGCCAACGGCATGGTGGTCGAACACTGGGATTGCGTCCAGGACGTGCCAGCGCATTCGCCGAATCCGATCTCAATGTTTTAGGAGAGAACGACCATGCTGTGGATTGCCCTGGTGGTGCTGCTCGCGTTGTTCGAGTTCATGGTGTTTGGCTTTCTGGTAGGGGCCGCGCGCGCGCGCTACAAGGTGTCCGCGCCCGCCACCTCCGGGCATCCGGTATTCGAGCGGACCTTTCGGGTCCATTACAACACGCTCGAGATGCTGGTGGTTTTCATCCCCGCGATCTGGCTGTTCGGGATGTATCTGAATCCGCGCTGGGGCGCCATCATCGGGGCGGTTTTTCTGCTCGGCCGTGCGTTGTATGCCAGCGGCTACATTCGTGCGCCGGAGAAGCGCGAACTCGGTGCGATGCTGTCCTTTGCGTCGCTGGCGCTGTTGCTGGTCGGTGCGCTGTACGGTGTCACACGGGCGCTGTGGATACTCGCGGCGTGACCTCCGGCGGCAGCAGCCAGCGTACCGGTGGCGAGGCGCTCGTTGATTCGCTCATCGCGCACGGTGTGGACACCGTGTTCGGCCTGCCCGGCGCCCAGACGTACGGCTTGTTTGATGCGCTGCATCGTGCACAAGCGCAGGTGCGCACCGTCGGCGCGCGTCATGAGCAGGGCTGCAGCTACATGGCCTTCGGGTATGCGCGATCGACGGGTCGACCGGCGGTATGCACCGTGGTACCCGGCCCGGGCCTGTTGAATGCGAGCGCCGGACTGCTCACGGCCTGGGCCGCGAATCAGCCGGTGCTGTGCCTGACCGGCCAGGTGCCGAAGTCGTTCCTCGATCAGGGCCGCGGCCACCTGCACGAGATGGACGATCAGCTCGGCACCGCGGCCGGTTTCAGCAAGTGGGTGGCGCGAGTCGAACATCCGGCGCAGGCGCCCGGCCTGGTTGCCGAAGCCTTCAAACAGATGCGCCAGGGCCGCCCGGGTCCGGCTGTGCTGGAAATGCCCTGGGATGTGTTTACGCAGCGCGCCGCAGTTACCGCGGTTGCGCCCTTCGCCGGGCCGCTCGCGCCGCCGCCCGACACCGACCTCGCCGCGGCCGCCGCGCGCTTGCTCGCCGCCAGCAGCTTCCCCATGATTTTCGTGGGCGGTGGCGCGCAGGGGGCATCCGATTCGATTCTCGAGCTGGCCGAATTGCTGGATGCGCCGGTCGTCGGGTTTCGCAGCGGACGCGGTGTGGTGAGCGATGCCCATGAACTGGGTCTGAACATTGCGGCAGCGTGGCGCCTGTGGCCCAAGACCGACCTGGTGCTGGGTATCGGCACGCGTCTGGAAGTTCCCGGATGGCGCTGGCCCTGGAAGCCCGCGGGGCAAAAGAGCATTCGTCTGGACATAGATCCGGTTGAGATGCGGCGCGCGCCCCCCGATATCGCATTGCTCGCGGACGCGCAGGCCGGTACGCGCGCGCTGCTGGCTGCCTTGCGCACACAAACCGTCCACCGTGGCGCACGCCGCACCGCGATTCGCGCGGCGCGCCTGGCCGCGCAGGTCGATATTGAGTCGGTACAACCGCAGGTCAGTTATCTGCGGGCCATTCGCGATGTGCTGCCACCGCAGGGGATTGTCACGGATGAGATCTCGCAGATGGGATTCACGGCCTGGTATGGCTATCCGGTCTACAAGCCGCGCACTTTCATCAGTTCCGGATATCAAGGCACGCTCGGATCGGGCTTTCCGACTGCGCTGGGGGTCAAGGTCGCCCACCCGGACCGGCCAGTCGTTGCCATCTGCGGCGACGGGGGTTTCATGTTCGCCGTGCAGGAGCTGGCAACCGCCGTGCAGTACGGCATCAGCGTCGTGACGCTGGTGTTCAACAACAATGCATATGGCAATGTGCGCCGCGACCAGCGCGAGCGTTTCGCGGGCCGCATGCTCGGTTCGGACTTGCGCAACCCCGATTTTCTGAAGCTGGCCGATGCTTTCGGCGTCCTTGCTGAACGCGTCGCTACTCCGGATGCACTGCGCGCGAGCCTGTCGCGCGCGCTGGATTCGGGTGTTCCCTGGCTGATCGAAATACCCGTGGCGCGCGACTCCGAAAGCGATCCGTGGCGGTTCCTGCAGCCGCAAGCTCCAGCCGATGCCTGAAGCTGGGCGGTCGGCGCGCGCGCTGGTCTCCGTCGCGCAATGATCGTATCGTGCCCGCCAGAGGAAGACGACCAAAGCCATGCGGACCAGCAAGATTCAGGACTACGGCATTGCAGTAGTGACGGTCATGGCGATGATCGCCTTGCATGCCCTGCTGATTCCCTGGGTGGGCTCCTCACACAACACCGCGTTCATGATCTGCGCGGTCGCCGTGACGCTGGCGACGGGCGGCCCGGGGCCCGCAATCCTCACTGCCGTGCTGGCATTCGTGTGCACCGTCACGCTGTTCGGCGATCCGGGCTCGCTGTCTGCGTTGGGTCGTACCGGCCCGGGCATCACCGCGCTGATGTACGGGATTTCATCTGCCGTCATGATCGCTCTGGGGGCGCGGCATGTCCGCCGTTCCCGCGCCGAGCGCGCCGCTCATGCGCGCGACGTGCAGATGCTGGATCTGGTCACCGACTGCTTTTTCGTATTGGACTGGCAGTGGCGCTTCACGCACATCAATGGTCCGGGGCTGAAATACTTCAACAAACAGCCGCAGGAGCTGCTGGGTAAGATCATTTGGGACGTTTTCCCCGCCGGTGTCGCGAGCACGATCGATGCTCTGTTCCGCGGGGTGGCCGACAGCGGCGTGGCGGCTCGAACCGAACTGCTGGGCCCGGTGACCTCCAGGTGGCTGGACGTGCGGGTCGTACCCACCGCAACGGGCCTGATGATCGTCTTCACCGATGTCACACAGCGGCGCCTGGCGCAGGATGCGGCCCAGCGCAATGCTGATTTTCTGCGCCTGGTGGCCGATTCCGTCGGCGTCCTCATCGCCTATCTGGATAGCGAGCGGCGCTATCGGTTTGTCAACCGACGCTACGCGGATGCCTTCGGCTTCGATGCCGCTGCGGCGCTGGGCAGGACGCACGCCGAACTGTGCGGCGCGGCCGCCTACGAGGCCATTCGCCAACCGCTGGATGCCGGATTTGCCGGCGAGACGGTGAGCGATGAAATGCCGTTACGTTTGGCGAACCTGGGTGAACGGCACCTGATGGTGAATTATCGTCCGGATCTGGATGAGGCCGGGCAAGTGCGCGGCGTGGTGCTGGCCTTGAGCGATATCACCGAGCGCGTGCAGGCAGAAATCGCCCTGCGCGAGGCCGATCGACGCAAGGACGAGTTCCTGGCAACCCTCGCTCACGAGCTGCGCAATCCATTGGCACCGATCATGAACTCGGTGCAGCTGCTGGGCGCGGACACCGCGACGCGAACCAATGCCCGCGCCATCATCGACCGGCAGGTGCGTCACATGGCACGCCTGGTGGATGACCTGCTGGATGTGTCGCGCATCACCCTGGGCCGCATCAATCTGCGGCGCGAGCCGGTGAGTGTCGCGCTGGTCATCAGTCACGCCGTGGAGGCGAGCCGACCACTCATCGAGTCATCCGGTCATGTATTCAACGTGCAGCTGCCGGCAGAACCTTTGCTGGTGGATGCGGATCTCACGCGCCTCGCGCAGGCGGTCCTCAACCTGCTCAACAACGCCGCCAAATACACTCCGGCTGGCGGGCGCATCGACCTGGCCGTCTCACCGGCTGGCGAGGAAGTATTGATCGCCGTCTCGGACACGGGCGTGGGCATTCCCGAGGCGATGCTGCCGCGCATTTTCGAGATGTTCGCCCAGGTGGACCGCAATCTCGCGCGCGCCCAGGGTGGACTTGGCATCGGACTCACCCTGGCGGGCAAGTTGGTGAGCATGCACGGCGGGACACTGGAGGCACACAGCGCCGGCCTCGGACGCGGCAGCCGCTTCGAAATACGCATTCCGCGGGCGGCGGGCGGCGCCGCCACTGCGGCCACTGTCGCGCCGGCACAGCCCGAGCTGCCACAGGTGCGCCGGGTGCTGGTCGTGGATGACAACATTGACGCCGCCGAAAGCCTGAGTCTGCTGCTGCAGGCGGATGGCCACCACACCGAAATGGCCCATGACGGGCTCGCGGCAGTGGCGGCGAGCGCGCGATTCGCCCCGGACATCGTGCTGCTGGATATCGGGCTGCCCGGTCTGAACGGCTACGAGGCGGCCATGCGAATGCGCCAGGACCCCGGCGCTCGGCCGCAGCCGACCCTGGTGGCACTGACCGGCTGGGGTCAGCAGCAGGACCGGGAGCGCGCGGCCCAGGCCGGATTTGACCTGCATCTGACCAAACCGGTCGATCCTGCTGTCATAATCGCATTGGCGCGCGACCCGCGAACGCCGACGCTGCAGCAGTATTCGCTGTCGCGGATCCGCACCCTGCGGTGATCCGTCGCGCTTCCGTTATACTCGGCGGCCCGGCTGAGTTTTACCAACTGCAGGCGAATGTGGCGGAATTGGTAGACGCGCTGGATTTAGGTTCCAGTGGGGTAACCCGTGAGGGTTCGAGTCCCTCCTTTCGCACCAGGCCGGTACGTTTCACAACAGGATTTTAGTGGTATGCAGGTATCTTTGACCGCGATGGGTGGACTTGAACGCCGCCTGGAAGTTGCCGTTCCCGCTCAGGCGGTGAGCAGTGAAATCGAAACCCGGCTCAAGCAGCTGGCCCGGACCGCCCGTCTGAAGGGCTTCCGTCCCGGCAAAGCGCCCCTGATGGTCGTGCGCAAGCAGTTCGGAGACCAGGTGCGCGCCGAGGTCGTCAGCGACATCATGCGCAAGTCCTTTGCCGAGGCCGTCTCCAAGGAGCAGCTCACTCCGGCCGCCGGCCCGCGCATCGAGCCCATCGCCCTGGATCCGGGATCGGACCTCAAGTACGCGGCCGTGTTTGAGGTCATGCCCGAAGTGAAGGTGGCCCCGTTTGAGGCCATCCAGATCCAGCGCCCCACCGCCACGGTCACCGAGGCCGATGTGGATGCCATGATCGAGTCCATGCGCCGGCAGCGCCCCGAGTTCAAGGAGGTCGCCAGAACCGCGCAGTCCACGGATCGCGTGACGGTCGACTACGACGGGACGGTGGCCGGAGAGCCCTTTGAGGCGGGCCAGGGGCGCGATGTGCCCTTCGTCATCGGCGCGGGCCAGGTATTGGCGGAGTTTGAGAAGGCAGCCCAAGGGGGCAGCGTGGGCGAGAGCCGCGAGGTCACGATCCGGTATCCGGACAACCATGGTTCAAAGGTCCTGGCCGGCAAAACGGCCCAGTTCAAGCTGACGGTCAAAAAGATCGAGGAGCAGGTATTGCCGCCGGTCGACGAGGAATTCTGTCGCGCCTACGGCGTCGAAGAGGGCGGCATCGAAACGCTGCGCACCGAGGTACGTGCCAGCATGGAGCGCGAAATGACCTCGGTGATCCGCGGCCGGGTGCGCAACCAGGTCATGGAGGCGCTGTATCGGAATAATCCGCTGGAAGTGCCCAAGGCGCTGGTCGAGGATGCCGCCCAGCAGATGCAGGTGGATGCCGGCCGCCGGGCCGGTGCGCGCGAGGCCAGCCAGCTGCCGCCGCGGGCGCAGTTCCTCGATGCCGCGCGCCAGCGCGTCCAATTAGGCATGCTCATGGGTGAGATCGTCCGCAGCCTGGCGCTCACCGTCGACCGCGCCCGGGTCCAGGCCCGCGTCGAGGACCTGGTGGCCTCGTTCCCCAATCCCGAGGAAACGCGCCGCTCGTACCTGTCCAATCCGGAGGCGATGCGCCAGATTGAGTCAGCGGTCCTTGAAGATCAGGCAATTGATGCCATAGTGGAAAAGGCCAGCGTCACCGACCAGCCCGCCTCGTTCCGGGAGCTGACGGGATTTGGCCAGAATGAAGCCATTACCGGGAGTTCTGCCACATGAATGAGCGTGCCCTGAATCTGGTTCCGATGGTCGTCGAACAGACGGCCCGCGGCGAACGTGCCTACGATATTTACTCCCGACTGCTCAAGGACCGCCTGATCTTCGTCGTCGGTCCTATTGATGACTACATGGCCAACATCGTGGTGGCCCAGCTGCTGTTTCTGGAGTCCGAGAATCCGGAAAAAGAGATCAACCTGTACATCAATTCCCCGGGCGGCGTCGTCACGTCGGGCCTGGCGATCTACGACACCATGCAGTTCATCAAGCCGGATGTCAGCACCATCTGCACCGGCCAGGCTGCCAGCATGGGCGCCGTGCTGCTGGCCGCCGGCGCGAAGGGCAAGCGCTACTGTCTGCCGCATGCGCGCGTGATGATTCACCAGCCCCTTGGCGGTGTCCAGGGCCAGGCCAGCGACATGGAGATCCATGTCCGCGAGACACTCGGCATCCGCGATCGGCTGAACAAGATCCTGGCCAAGCACACCGGCCAGAGCGTGGAGAAGATCAAGCTCGACACCGACCGGGATAACTTCCTGAGTGCGACCGATGCGGTGGATTATGGCTTGATCGACAAGATTCTGGAGAAACGGGGCGAGCCGCCCGGTTCCAGTGCGGATAAGTGACTTTTCGCACCAATACTGAGAGCAACAGCACATCACGGTACTGGCATGGCGCCACTGCTTTGCCTGTGGCCTCAGGTGCGTGCTATAAGGAAATTGCCCCTGTCTTTGGGGGTTTGTCCTGCGGCGCAAATGCAGCACGAGGGCTAGATGACTGAAGATTCCCGCGGCCGTCACGATGACGGCAAACTGTTGTACTGCTCGTTCTGCGGGAAGAGCCAGCACGAGGTGCGCAAGCTCATTGCCGGGCCCTCGGTGTTCGTCTGTGACGAATGCGTCGAACTGTGCAATGACATCATCCGCGAGGAGCTCGAGGACCGGGCTGAGCGTGCCCGCGACAAACTCCCCAAGCCGCATGAGATCAAGAAGGTCCTTGACGAGTACGTCATCGGCCAGGAACGCGCCAAGAAGGTGCTGTCCGTATCGGTCTATAACCATTACAAGCGTCTGCAGAGCCGCACCGGCACGCCCCGCAAGGACGAAGTCGAGATCACCAAGAGCAACATCCTGATGATCGGACCGACCGGTTGCGGCAAGACGCTGCTGGCGGAGACCCTGGCACGGCTGCTGAATGTTCCCTTCACGATCGCCGATGCGACCACGCTCACCGAAGCGGGGTATGTGGGCGAGGATGTGGAAAACATCATCCAGAAGCTGCTGCAGAAGTGTGACTACGATGTGGAGAAGGCCCAGACGGGTATCGTCTACATCGACGAAATCGACAAGATCTCGCGCAAGTCCGACAACCCGTCCATCACCCGGGACGTGTCCGGCGAAGGCGTACAGCAGGCGCTGCTGAAGCTCATCGAGGGCACGGTGGCCTCGGTTCCGCCCCAGGGCGGCCGCAAGCATCCGCAGCAGGAATTCCTGCAGGTGGATACGACCAATATCCTCTTCATCGTCGGCGGGGCATTTGCCGGGCTGGAGAAGATCATCCAGAACCGCACCCAGAAGGGTGGCATTGGCTTCACCTCCGAGGTGCGCGACGTGCGCGACCGCCCGCACGGCAGCGACCTGTTCCACGACGTGGAGCCGGAAGACCTCATCAAGTTCGGCTTGATCCCGGAGTTCGTGGGCCGTCTGCCGGTGGTGGCGACCCTGGATGAGCTGGATGAGGCGGCATTGATCTCCATCCTCACCGAGCCGCGCAATGCGCTGACCAAGCAGTACCGTCGCCTGTTCGAGATGGAAGGCGCCGAGCTTGAGTTCCGGGAAGAGGCCCTGCGGGCCGTGGCCCATCGGGCCATGCAACGCAAGACCGGCGCGCGGGGTTTGCGCACCATCCTGGAGACGGCGCTGCTGGATATGATGTACGACCTGCCGACGCTGCGTAACGTGCAGAAGGTGGTCGTGGATGAGACCGTCATCGAGGGGCAGTCCAAGCCATACGTGGTATATCGAACTGAAGAAGAACCACGGCGAGCCTCGGGCAGCGCGCACTGAAAGGTGCGCTGAGCCGCATTTTCCGCACCCCGCTGGCCGGGGGCGGACCGGCCTCTTGATAAATCTGTGGACCCGCTACGTTGAAACGGCGTGGCGCAGCCCCAAATCCCCGTTATATTAGACACGTGACAGGTATGCCGGGCACTGCCGCCGCCGCGCTTGCCTTAACCTTTGCATCAGCGAGGAATACACCATGACCGAACCGGTCTCCACGATCCCTGCGGCAGCAACCGCCCAGAGCGTGCCCGTGCTGCCACTGCGGGACGTAGTCGTCTATCCGCACATGGTCATCCCGCTGTTCGTAGGTCGGGAGAAATCCATCCAGGCGCTCGATGTAGCCATGCGTGGCGACAAGCGCATCATGCTCATTGCGCAGAAACAGGCGGATGTGGATGACCCGAAGGTCGAGGACCTGTATCGCATCGGCACGATCGCCACCATTCTGCAGCTGCTGAAGCTGCCGGACGGCACCGTCAAGGTACTGGTCGAAGGCATTGATCGCGCGCGGATCGACAAGCTCGAAGCCGGCGACTACTACAGCGCCGATGTCACGACCCAGTCGGACGGGGAAACCTACGACGAGCGTGAAATGGACGTGCTCGGCCGCTCGGTGATCTCGCAGTTCGAGCAGTACGTGAAACTGAACAAGAAGGTGCCCCCGGAGGTGCTGACCGCGCTGGCGGGCATCGACCATGCGGGCCGGCTGGCCGACACCGTGGCCGCGCACATGTCCTTGAAGCTGGGCGAGAAGCAGAAGGTCCTGGAGATCCTGGACGTTCGCAAGCGCCTGGAACACATCCTGGTCGCCATCGAAGGCGAAATGGACGTGCTGCAGATCGAGAAGCGCATCCGTGGCCGCGTCAAGGCCCAGATGGAGAAGTCCCAGCGCGAGTACTACCTGAATGAGCAGATGAAGGCCATTCAGAAGGAACTGGGCGAAATGGACGAGGGCGGCAACGAGCTCACGGACCTGGAGCAGAAGATCGCCAAGGCGGGCATGCCCAAGGAGGCCCGTGAGAAGGCCGGCGCCGAACTCAACAAGCTGAAGATGATGTCGCCGATGTCCGCGGAGGCGACGGTCGTTCGCAACTACATCGACTGGCTGGTGAAGGTGCCCTGGAAGAAGCGCACCAAGATCCTGAAAGACATTGCCAAAGCCGAATCGGTGCTGGACGAGGACCACTTTGGCCTGGACAAGGTCAAGGAGCGCATCGTCGAATACCTGGCCGTGCAGCATCGCGTGGAGAAGCTGCGCGGACCCATCCTGTGCCTGGTCGGTCCCCCGGGCGTGGGCAAGACTTCGCTCGGGCAGAGCATTGCGCGCGCCACGAACCGCAAGTTCGTGCGCATGTCCCTGGGCGGGGTGCGCGATGAGGCCGAAATCCGTGGCCACCGGCGCACCTACATTGGCTCCATGCCCGGCAAAATCGTGCAGAACATGGCCAAGGCCGGGGTCCACAACCCGTTATTCCTGCTCGATGAGGTCGACAAGATGTCCATGGACTTCCGTGGCGACCCCTCGTCGGCGCTGCTGGAGGTGCTCGATCCGGAGCAGAACGCGACCTTCAATGATCATTACCTGGAGGTCGACCTGGACCTGTCCGAGGTGATGTTCGTGTGCACGGCGAATACCCTGAATATTCCCGGCCCGCTGCTGGATCGCATGGAGGTCATCCGTCTGCCCGGTTACACCGAAGATGAGAAGATGAACATCGGCCGGCGCTACCTGGTGCCCAAGCAGATGAAGGCAAATGGGCTGAAGGATGATGAGCTGAAGGTCTCCGACCCGGCGCTGCTCGATATCGTGCGCCACTACACCCGCGAGGCCGGAGTGCGTAACTTTGAGCGCGAAATCGCCAAGATCGGCCGCAAGTCGGTCAAGCAGCTGCTGCTTGAAGACAAGGAGCAGAAGGCGATTTCGGTCACGCCGCGCAACCTGGAGAAATTCCTGGGGGTCAAGCGTTTCCGCTATGGCAAGGCCGAGGACAGCGACCGCATCGGTCAGGTCACGGGCCTGGCCTGGACCGAAGTTGGCGGTGAACTGCTGACGATCGAAGCGGCCATCGTGCCGGGCAAGGGCAAGCTGCAGCACACCGGCCATCTGGGCGAGGTGATGCAGGAGTCCATCCAGGCGGCCATGACGGTGGTGCGCAGCCGCAGCCAGGTGCTGGGCCTGGAGCAGGATTTCTACCAGAAGAACGACATCCACCTGCACATGCCCGAAGGGGCGACGCCCAAGGATGGTCCGAGTGCCGGCGTGGGCATGTGTACCGCGTTGGTATCGGCCCTGACGCGTATCGCGGTGAAGTCGGATGTGGCGATGACCGGTGAGATCACGCTGCGCGGGGAAGTGCTGCCCATCGGGGGCCTGAAGGAAAAGCTGCTCGCAGCCCATCGCGGTGGCATCAAGACCGTGCTCATCCCGGATGAGAACGTGAAGGACCTGGCCGAGATCCCGGACAACATCAAGGGCAACCTCAACATCAAGCCGGTGAAATGGATTGACGAGGTGTTGCAGATCGCCCTGGTGAGTCAGCCAGTACCGCTGGTGGTGACAACGCCGGCCGCCCCGGTTGAAGCCAAGCCGGCGCGCCGTGCCGCGCGCCGCAGTCTCAAGCCGTCGTCGGCCCACTAGCTCTGAAGCACTTCGACGCCGTCATTTTCGACATGGATGGCACGCTGCTGGACACCGAGCGTGTCGCGCAGGAGGCCTTCTTCGCCGCCTGCGATGAGCTGGGCATCACGCCGCGCCGGGATCTGCTCCTGCGCTGCGTCGGTGCCGCGGAGCCAATGGCCCGCCAGGTGATCCGGGAGGGCTTCGGCCCCACGCTCGATTGCGATGCGTTCTTCCAGGGCTGGAACCGGCACTTCGCGCAGCTCAGTCGCGTCACCCCCGTGCCCCTGAAGGAGGGCGCCCTGGGGCTGCTCGATACGGTGGCCCAGCTGGGCCTGCCCATGGCCATTGCGACCTCCTCCGGGACGGTGCATGCGGTCGAGAAGCTGCGCCAGGCCGGAGTGCTGCTGCGCTTCAAGACCGTCATCGGGGCCGATCAGGTACAGCGCCCGAAACCGGACCCTGAGGTGTACCTGAAGGCGGCCGGACACCTGGGTGTTGATCCCCGGGCCTGTCTGGCGGTCGAGGACTCCGAGTACGGCGTGCGCGCGGCTCACGCCGCCGGCATGACGGTCATTCAGGTCCCGGACATGACCCCGCCGAGCGCGGATCTGCGCGCCCTTGGCCATATCGTGCTGGCCTCCCTGGAAGAAGTGGCCGGCTATCCCTTTGCAACGGAAGACCTGCATGGCTGAAGTTGAGATACACACATCGCATGAGGGCGGCGGGGACGCGGTCACCAAGAGCGTCAGTGTCATGGTGGGTGTGATCGGCATCGTGCTGGCCTTCGTCACCATTGCCTCGCACCGCGCCCACACGGCGGCGGTCATCCATCGCACCGAGGCGAATGACCAGTGGTCCTTCTACGAGGCCAAAAAGGAACGTGAGCATTTGATGGATGTGGCCGCGGGCCTGCTCGGGGTGGTCCAGGTCGCGCAGTCGGACAAGGCACAGGCACTCGGCAGCCAGTACGCCCGGGAACGCGACCGCTACGCATCCGAGGCCGCACCCATCCAGCAGGCCGCGAAGTCCGCGGAGGCCGAAAGTGCCCGCGAGGAGGCTCGGGGCCTGCGGCTGGATCTGGGCGAGGGGCTGCTGGAACTGGGCCTGGTGTTGACCTCGCTGTACTTCCTGGCCCGCAAGCGGTTGTTTCCGGTGATCGGGATCCTGGCGGCCGCAGCCGGCGCCATCGTGGCAGCGACCAATTTCCTCGCCTAGGGGCACGTGCTAGATTGCACCTTCACCGGGTGCTTAGCTCAGCTGGTAGAGCGTCGCCTTTACACGGCGAATGTCGGCGGTTCGATCCCGTCAGCACCCACCACTTGAAGGACTTCGGGCGGAGCGTTGCTGATGTCCGGAAGAGAGCCGTGGGCCGCTTTCAGGGCAGCGCCGGACTGGATTTGGCGCGCCATCATTTTCCTCCTCGCCCTGACGGTGCTGCTGGTCATCACCACGCGCTGGCGCATTTGGGAGACCAATGCGACGCGGCAGAGCACCGATGATGCCTACCTGCAGTCGGATCTCACGCCCATCGCGGCGCACGTGTCCGGATACATCCGCGAGATGCCGGTGCAGGACTACGAGCACGTCCGCAAAGGCCAGCTTATCGCCCAGCTGGTCGATGACGACTATCAGGCAGCAGTCGCGCAGCTGACTGCCGGTGTGGCCGCCGCCGCCGCGCAGATCGGCACGATCAAGGCGCAGCGTGCTCTGCAGGAGTCGAATGTGCAGGCGGCGCAGGCCGCAATCAGTGCGGTGCTGGCCAGTGTTGATCAGAATGGCCGCGACCTGGCCCGCCAGCAGAAGCTGCTGAGTACCGGATCCTCATCCGCCGAGGCGGGCGAGAAACTGCAGACCACGGCGGCGCAGCTGGCCGCGCAGTTGCAACAGGCGCGGGCCCAGAGCAGTGGGGCCGAGCACCAGCTGCTGGTGCTGGATGCCCAGTCGATACAGGCGCAGGCGGCCCTCGCTGCCCAGCAGGCGGCGCTGGATGTCGCGCGGATCAATCTCGGCTATACACAGATACGCGCCCCCGAGGATGGCTTTCTCGGTCAGCGGCAGTTGAAGCCGGGACAGCTGGTTGGCGTGGGTGGCCAGATCACGACGCTGACGCCACTGCCGCGCATCTGGGTGCTGGCCAATTACAAGGAAACCCAGCTCACCCATATGAACGTGGGGGCGCCTGCGGCCATCGCAGTCGATGCCTATCCGGGGCACACGCTGCGCGGCAAGGTGCTGGCATTCGCCCCGGGGGCGGGCTCGCAGTTCGCCTTGCTGCCACCGGATAACGCGACCGGCAACTTCACCAAGGTCGTGCAGCGCGTGGCGGTGAAGATATCGGTGGATGATGCCGATGGGCTGATCGATAGGCTGCGGCCCGGGATGTCAGTGGTCGCCACCGTCGACACGCGTGGCAGTGCGCAGTGAGCGACGCGCCTGCGCCTGGGGCCGCTGACATTGAGCTGGTACTGGCGAGCGCCGCGCCGGCTGGCTCCGCGCCGGCGACGCGCATTCCCTGGCTGGGCCTCGCGGCGGTGCTGCTGGGCACGTTTATTTCCACCGTGAACTCGCGCCTCTCGAGCTTTGGGTTGGCCGATATCCGCGGCGCGGTCCATGCGAGTTTTGACCAGGGGGCCTGGATCACCACGGCGCAGTCGGTGGCGCAGATGCTGATTGCACCCGCGGCGATCTGGTTCGGCGCCGTCTATGGCACGCGCCGCGTCCTGATGGAGGCGGCCATCGCCTTTGCGGTGGTGTGCCTGATCCAGCCCTACGCGCCCAATATCCAGAGCATGCTGGGACTGCAGTTCCTCGGTGGCCTGGCGTCCGGGTGTTTCATCCCCCTTACTCTCGGGTTCATCCTGCGCAACATGCCACCCAAGGTCTGGGCCTACGGCATTGCGTTGTATGCGCTGAACCTGGAAGTGTCGTTGAACATATCCGCCTCCCTCGAGGGGTGGTATATCGAATACCTCTCGTGGCGCTGGATCTTCTGGCAGAACGTACCGCTCGCGCTCGGCATGTGGTACTGCCTGAAGGTCGGGACTGCTCCGGAAGCGGTCAATACTTCGGTGCCGCGGCCGGACTGGTTCGGGCTGCTATCGGGCGGCATCGGCCTGGGTCTGATGTACGCCGCGCTCGATCAGGGCAACCGCCTCGATTGGCAGAACTCCGGTCTGGTGTGGGGCCTGATGTGCGCTGCGGTCGTGCTGCTGCTGGCATTCCTGGTCAACGAACGGCTGTCCGCGAATCCGGGACTGAACCTGCGGGTGGCTTTCAGCGCCCCGTTGCCGCGGCTGCTGATCCTGGTCGGATTCCTGCGCCTGACCATCCTGTCGACGGCGTACCTGATTCCGCAGTTTCTGACCACGGTGCGCGGCTACCGCGCCCTGGAAGTCGGGCAGGCGCTGATCTGGCTGGCGTTGCCGCAGCTGTTCATCTGCCTGGTCGCCGGTTACAGCATGCGGCGCATGGACCCGCGTTTCGTGGCCTCCTGCGGCTTCATTCTGATCTGTGTGGGCTGTTTGATGGTGGCTCATGGACTCACACCGAGCTGGGGCACCGACCAGTTCCTGCCCTCACAACTCGTGCAGGCCGTGGGCCAGAGCTTCGCGCTTTCGGGCACGGTGTTCTTTGCCATCCTGCATCTGCGGCCGCAGGATGCGCTGACCTTTGGTGCCGCGGTGCAGACCGCGCGCATCATGGGCGGTGAAATGGGACTGGCCTTCATGACGACCTTCCTGCGCGTGCGCGGCCAGGTCGCCTCGAACCTTCTCGGCCAGCATATCCAGATCGGCGATGCCCAGGTCCTGCAGCGCATGCAGCAGCTCGGCACAGCGACGGCGGGCGCGGGCGACCCGGCTTCGACCCTCACGCGTGGCGCGGCGCTGCTCAACAACACCGTCCATGCGACGGCAATCACGCAGGGCATCCTGGATTCCTTTGTCGTGCTGGCAGGTGCGACGGCCATTACCGTGATGCTGGTCGTGACGCGTCGAGCCGCGCCACCGGGGCCTGCCTCGCATGTGCCGTTGTTCCCGCGACGCGCGGCGCGGGCGCCATGAGAGTTGCAACACTCACCTGCCTCGTGTGGCTGGCGGGGTGCACCGTTGGGCCCGACTACCGGGCGCCGGCGCCGCGGCCTGGCACGGGCGCACCATTGCTCGGAACGACTGAGGCACACGCGACGACCCGCGAGCCGCCGCAGCAGTGGTGGCAGTTGTACCAGGACCCGGTCCTGGATGAACTGGTGCAGGAGGCGTTCCGCGCCAACACCGATCTGGCGGTTGCCGCGGCCAACCTGGCCGCGGCGCGCACCACGCTGGAGTCGGCCCGAGTCGGGCGCTATCCGCAGACCCAAATCGGTGTCGGTACCGAGCGCGCTCGCGATGCCGTGACGGATGAGATCCTGGAGATAGACGGGCACCCTGCGCAGACCCTGTGGTTCTACGACGCCTTGCTGGATGTGACCTACGAGCTCGACCTGTTCGGGCACGTGCGCCGGGCCATCGAAGCCGCGCGCGCCGATGCCGATGCGGCAATTGCCGCGCGTGATGTGGTGAAAATCACGGTCGCGGCCGAGACGACGCGCGCCTACGCACAGGTGTGCGCGCTTGGTGAAGCCATCGCCGTAACGCGCCATTCCATCGACGTGGTCACGCATGAACAGCAGATCACGCAGGACCGGCGTGATGCGGGGGCCGCGGCCGATTTTGATGTGGTGCGTGCGCAGGGACTGGTGGCGCAGGTGCGCGCCTCACTGCCACCGCTCGTCGGCCAGCGTCAGTCCGCATTGTTTCAGCTGGCCCAGTTGCTGGGCCGGCCGCCGGGCGGCGCACCGCAGGCGGCTCAGGACTGTGTGCAGCCGCCGATGCTGCGGGAGCTGATGCCGGTAGGTGATGGCGCCTCACTGCTGGCGCGCCGGCCGGACGTGCGCCAGGCCGAACGACGCGTGGCCTCTGCGACGGCGCGCATCGGGGTCGCGACGGCGGATTTGTATCCGCGCATTTCACTGCTCGGCAGCTTTGGTGGTATCGCCACGCAGCCCAGTCAGGTATTCAACAGTGTGGGACTGACCTGGGGCATCGGCCCTAACATCAGCTGGAGCTTCCCCGAGCAATCCGCGGTGCGGGCGCGCATCCAGCAGGCGCGCGCCGTCGAACGGGGGGCAGTCGCCGGCTTTGATGGCGTGGTGCTGCAGGCACTGAAGGAGACCGATCAGTCCCTTTCGACATATGGTGCCGAACTGTCGCGCCGCCAGGACCTGATGATCGCACGTGACCGGGCCCGGCAGGCCTTCGACATGGCCCATGAGCAATTCCTGGCCGGCGCGATCAGTAACCTCGATCTGTTGAATGCCGAAGTCACGATGGTCGGCGCGGAGGCGGCCGTAGCGACCTCGGACGGTGCCGTAGCGCAGGATCAGATCGGTGTGTTCAAGGCGCTCGGCGGGGGCTGGCAGCTGTAAAGGACGCACCTGTCAAGGGCAAAGTCGCGTGGCATCCGGCAAATTTGCCCTGTACAATCCCGCTCCCCTAAAGCTGGAGCGGTAGTTCAGCTGGTTAGAATACCGGCCTGTCACGCCGGGGGTCGCGGGTTCGAGTCCCGTCC
>Ga0182030_10003211_pt1 | contig 34908 bp, 27 predicted proteins | sample 812S3MmetaG_FD_121299 | JGI IMG/M metagenome (GOLD analysis project Ga0182030, IMG submission 121299) | Permafrost microbial communities from Stordalen Mire, Sweden - 812S3M metaG (Illumina Assembly) | ecosystem: Environmental > Terrestrial > Soil > Wetlands > Permafrost | place: Sweden...
CATAGGCGTTTACATAGCCGATTGTGACCGCAAGATGATGGAAACCCAACTTCGGCCGCCACAATAGGTAGATGCCCGCAGCAGTCCCGCGTGCCTTAAGTAAACGCTTATGGGGGTCCGCCCTGGGCGGCCCCCCCACCAATTGATTCGGAATCCCGGCGGTGGGAAAAGCATGTGGTATTAGGCAATATTGCCACACCAGGGTTTGCAGATTGACGCTTCTGGGCTCAGGCCGTGCAACCCAGGTAGTGACCGCTTCCTCCGGTCGCGGCTCGGAACCGCATGCCGCCGGTGCTGAGCCGCGCCCAAAGGAAGCGGTATGACGCTTTACTTCGGGTAACGGCCGGGGTACCTCCTGCGCATCCCAGCAAAGCAAGCCCCACCGATCACCACCATCCAGAGACTGCCGGGCTCCGGCACGCTACTGGTCGTCTGGCCGTCGACGGTCACCTGAAAGGCCACGTCCTGGCTGAAGCTGCCGCCAAAACAGTCGTTGCAGGTGGTTGGGTCGCCGGTGAAATCATCCCACATGACCCGGATGGAACCCGAGTCGACTGCCCCCGGAACTGCCGAGATGCCGATCGCATACTCGCCGACCCCGGTCAGGTCCGGATCGGAGAACGCTTGAGTCCAGGTGGCAAGGGGCGCCAAGGAGAAATTGGTCGGTCCACCTTGCGGCCCCAGAAAGTCCGTGTAGGTTCCCAGGGCCGGATTGGTCTCGTCCACCAAAGCGGATCCCGAAAAGGACACCCAGTCGGTGGAGCTCTCGTTATAGATGGTGAATCCCCAGCCAGCCAGGGCTCCCGGGACTGCGTCTACAGCGCCGGATGGCGGGTCGAACGTGATTGTGACGGCCTGCCCGAGCGCGGGTAAGGTCAGAAAAGCTGCGCACAATAGAATTGTCGTTCGCATCGTCATTCTCCTTACCGGAACAGATAGAAGGTCGACTGGCCCTTGTACGTCCCGCTGTTCGCCGAGAAATGTACGGTAAACGCCACGCGAGTTGCCGTGTTGGGCCAGTTGATGTTGATGGTCTGGGTTGCCGCCTGCCCTGGCAGGATAGTGCCGAATGCCAGCGGCAGACCGGGCACGGTAATTGTTCCCGTTCCGATGGACGGGGTAGCGGTCACCGAGTCGATCTGTGCATTGACCGCGGCGCCGACGCCCGAATCGGTGCGTTCGAAGGTGAAGACGCTGATCGCCGGGTCGGTATCGATGCGCGGGCCCGCGCTAGCGTAGAGGGCCGGCGTTCCCGAGGATTGGAAGTTCGCTACCACATTCATCGGCCCGATGACGGTGTGCGACTGCGGGTCCGTACTGCCGCCCAGAGAGCCCGAAAAGCTCGAGAACTGGAAGCCCGATGCGGGGGTGGCTTGCAGGGAAGCCGAACCGCCCTTGTTGTACCACCCTCCGCCTGTCAGCGTTCCCGCGCCTGCGGGGCTGACGCTCGTGGAAACCAGGAATTGAGTCTGGTAGTTTGCGAAATAAGTGACCGGCGTGCCGGCGGTGATGGTGCGAGGGTTGTCAGTCACACCGTCCGACCAGCCGGTGAACAGATACCTCGTGGTGTTCGCGTCGATCTCCGCCGGTACCGAAAACGTATGCGAGGAACCGGTAGTCCAGGCTTGCGACACGGGTCCGTTGTGGGTTTGGCCATCGACCGTCTCGCTCCCGCTCGCCTGAAATTGCGTGGTGACCGTGAATGTCCCACCTGGCGCAAACTGAACCGAAAAGCTCAGAGGTGCTTCCATAGTCTGGTTAAACGAGCCGCCAGTTGGATTGGACGCGATGCCCGAAAAGGAAGAGAATGCATATCCGGAATTCGGCGTCGCCGTCACCGTCAGCGATGTACCGGCGATCTCGTAACCATCGGGGCTGGCGGGCGATAGGATGACGGTGCCGCTATTCGGCGGGTTTACGGTTGGAGTGACCAGGTAGTATCGGCCATAGCTCGCGATGTAGTTGGCGGCCGCTAGCGGAACGGTAACGGAGATGCTCGTCCCTTGGGCAGGAGTGGAAGCGGCCCCTCCGGCAGACCACGACGTAAAGCGGTCCTGCGTGCCGGAATCGATTTGGCGAATGCTCTGAGCAGTAAGATTATGGACATCGCCCGGGTACCAGTTGAAGGTATGCGGCGTGTTGTAGGTACTTCCATCGGCGATGATGGGAGCGTTGCCGCTCGCGGTCACGGTAATGGGCACGGCAGCAAGATTAACGACGATCTTGGCGCTCGAGTACCCGGCGGTAGCCGGAATCACGTGCAAGGAGGAGGCTTTGTCGATAGATTGCGCGTTGGGGTTGAGCGCAATCGTCAAGGTGGCGGGTGTTTGAGTGTTGTCCGTGGTAACGGTCAATTGCGAATCCGCCTGGATCGTAAAGGGGATATTTTTTCCCAGGATCGTCGACACGGATGCCGTGGCTGACGTCGAAGCGGTTATGGTAACTGCCTCGGGCGACGCAACCAACGAATCCGCACCCAAAGAAACAACCCTGAATTGCGAAAGGCCATTGAGGGGAGCCACCGTGTCGGACCCATTTTGGAAGTTCAGGGTGACGGTTTCGGACTGGCCGGGCCCCAGCTGAGTGGAAGTAAGGTTCTGGTAGGCCGGACCCTGCGAGCAACTGCCCATGAAGCTGACGCTTGCGAGAGCTCCGGATCCGGATATGATCGGCAATTGCAGAGCGAACGGGCCCTGCAAGGTCCCGCCGGTATTGTTCGTGATGATCACGTTGTTGATCGTGTTGGGGTCCTGGGTGATGGTCAAGGGGATGGTGGTCAACGGGCCGCCAATCCACTTCCGGCAGCCGAATACATTGTTGTAAAACATTGGGTAAAGAGGGGTTCCACCGGCCCACGGAGTAGTACCGTTCTGCTTGGTGTTTGGATTCCAACCTGCGTACGGAAACTCGTAGTCCGGGTCTGAGCTTCCGACATTCATCATATAGGGATGCTCATTGGCGAAGCCGGCCTCCCACTCGAAGGGCAGCACATCCAGGAAGTTCTGGGTCAAGCGAACCCCGAAGAACTGGCCGAAGCCGCCGATGCCGCCGGCGCCCCCAGTGAAGTCATCGAGAATTCTGGCATGACCCGAGTCGTCTGTGAAGTTGACCCCGTACATGGCGGTTTGGTGCTGATGCCCGCTGAACAGAGCGATCACGTTGTAGTCTTTGACGATGTCGAGCACTTGCTGGCGCGCAACAGAATCCCACCAGGGGTCCGCCTGCCCATTGGAGTTGTTGTTGAAGATTGAGAAGTAATCCCAGCCGAAGTGTTGAAAGAGGATCACCGGCCTGCCCGAGGTCCCGACATTATTGGCCAGATCCTGTGACAGCCAACCCAGGCCTGAGGTGTGAGTCGGGGCATACCCGGTGCTCGTGTCCGTACCCAGACCGGTATCGCCGGCCCACATGTTGAGCTGCACCATGTGAAACTGGCCCCAATCCCACGAGTAGTTGTGGCTGCCGCTATCCATATTGGTGAAGCAGGAGGCGACGCTTGAAATATAGTCGAACATGCGCCGGCCGCAACTGGCGAATTCGCACTGGTCGGCTATATCGTGGTTGCCGAGCCCTGGGTAGACACGGTAGTTGATGGCGTCGGTACTCGCGCCTTGCTCATAGAGCAAGCGGAAAGCACCAAGGTTGGCCTCCTGACCGTAGTCGGTGGAGTCGCCGGTGGTCACCACCGATGGCGGCTGGCTGACGGCAAACGGCAGGTTGTCGAATCCCGCACCCGCCTGGCGCCAATTCAGGCCCAGGTTGGAGATCATATTGATCGCCTGGGTGTGGTGGAGGTGGTCGGCGTCGGTCATGCCGTAGCCGTTATGAAGGTGCGTGTCGGTGATCACCAGGAACGTGATGTCGGTTCCGTTGCCGCTGGTGGTGGACGTAAACTGCGAAGTCGTGCAGGATGGCGCGGCGAGATTGCAGAGGTCCTGCCCGCTATAGGAATCGATTTGCAGGCTGTTGCTGGATGCGCAACTGAAGTTGGAACATAAGCGCAAACCCGGCGATCCGCACGCGCCAAAACTGTCGCTGGTATTTTCAATCGAACTGAAGCTGCTCTGGCCTACGGCGATGCCGGTGGCGAAAGCGGCCATGACTAAAACGTTTCTGCACTGCATTGGTTTCCCTCCTCGAAAGTCAGACTGAGTTTGTCGTGGATCGCCGGCGGTCTGGCGTACTAGTGGAAACACGGAGGGGTAAGTTTGCTTACCTCAGTCTTCCCAGTGATTTCCTGACGCTGGCGATCCGCTTAACGTTGGCGACGCCTGCCCGTCCAGTGGTGAGGCTTCCGTCTGCCCCACCACTGAATGGAATCCGGGCCTGGCGGTACAAAGTGAACGGTATTGGGGTTAGCCCCGCGCTCGTTGCTTTCCAGGCGACCGGCCGGCGTACTGCCTGCGCACCCCAGCGAAACAAGCGCCGCCGATCAGTACCATCCAGAGACTGCCGGGCTCCGGCACGCTACTGGTCGTCTGGCCGTCGACGGTCACCTGGAAGGCCACGTCCTGGCTGAAGCTGCCGCCAAAACAGTCGTTGCAGGTGGTTGGGTCGCTGGTGAAATCATCCCACATGACCCGGATGGAACCCGAGTCGACTGCCCCGGGAACTGCCGAGATACTTATGGCATATTCGCCGACCCCAGTCTGGTTCGGATCGGAGAACGGTTGCGTCCAGGTGGCAAGGGGCCCTAACGCGTAATTGGTCGGTCCACCTTGCGGCCCCAGGAGGTCCGTGTAGGTTCCGAGAGCCGGATTGGTCTCGTCCACCAGTGCAGATCCCGAAAAGGACACCCAGTCGGTGGAGCTCTCGTTATAGATGGTGAATCCCCAGCCAGCCAGGGCTCCCGGGACTGCGTCTACGGCTGGCGGGTTGAACACGATCGTGACGGCCTGCCCGAGCGCGGGTAAGGCCAGAAAAGAGGCGCACAATAGAATTGTCGTTCGCATCGTCATTCTCCTTACCGGAACACGTAGAAGGTCGACTGGCCGGTGTAGGCCCCGCCGTTCGCCGAGAAGTGGACAGTGAACGCCACGCGAGTTGCGGTGTTGGGCCAGTTGATGTTGATTGTCTGACTTGCAGCCTGACCCGGCAGGAGAGTGCCGAATGTCAGCGGCAGACCGGGCACGGTAATCGTTCCCGTTCCGATCGAGGGGGTGGCGGTCACCGAGTCGATCTGTGCATTGACCGCTGCGCCTATTCCCGAATCCGTGAGCAGGAAAGTGAATTGGCTGATCTGCGGATCGGTGTCGACGCGCGGGCCGGCACTGGCGTAGAGGGTGGGCGTCCCCGTCGGTTGGAAGTTCGCAACGACGAACTCCGGCTTGCCGACCGTAAGCGTCCCAGGGGTTTGGCTGCCGGCCAGATCTCCCGAGAAGCCGGAGAATTGCACTCCCTTGAGTAGACTGACTTGCAGTGAGGCTGTGTCTCCCTTGTTGTACCATCCGCCGCCGGTCACGGTTCCCGCGCCGGCTGGGCTGACCGCGGTCGTTACCAGGTATTGAGTTGTGTAGTTCGCGACGTAAGTGGTAGTCGTCGCATCGGCGGCGATTCTGCGTTGGAGGGTCGTAATGCCGTCCGACCAGTTCGTAAACACGTATCTCGTCCCGGTCGATCCGTCGATCTCCGCTGGGACTGAAAAGGTATGGGCCGAAGCGACGTCCCACGTCAGTGAGGCGGGTCCGTTGTAGACTTGGCCGTCCACCGTTTCCGTACCGCTGGCGTTGAGGCTCGTGGTAACGACGTAGGTACCGCCGGGGACGAACTGGGCCGAAAAGGTCAGCGGCGCTGTCATCGTCTGGTTAAACGAGTTGCCGGTTGGATTGGACGCAACTTCTAGAAATGTGGAGAATGCGTAGCCGGAATTCGGCGTCGCCGTAACCGTCAGCGGCGTTCCCGCGATCTGGTAACCATCGGGACTGGACGGGGACACCGCGACCGTGCCGGAGCCGGAAGGGCTTACCGTCGAAGTGACCAGGTAGTATCGGCCATAGCTCGCAGTGTAGTTGCCGGCGGTGAGAGGCACTTCAATGGATATGTTCGTCCCCTGGTTCGGAGTGGAAGCTGCTCCTCCAGCAGACCAGGACGTGAAGCGATCCTGCGTGCCGGAATCGATCTGGCGAATGTTCGGGACGGAGAAGCTGTGCGAATCGCCCGGGTACCACTGGAAGGTGTGCGGCGTGGCGGTGGAAACATTATCCACCAGCACAGGAGCGTTGCCGCTCGCGGTGACGGTAATAGGCACGGCACCCAGAGTGACGGTGATCTTCGCGGCCGGGTACCCGGCGGCGGTCGGGCTGACGTTCACGTAAGCTGTGCTGTTGATATGTGTGGCATTGGTGTTGAGCCCGATCGTGAGGGTGGCGGGAGTTTGGCTGCCGTTCGCGGTAACGATCAGTTCCGGATCCGCCTGAAAGGTGAAGGGAATGTTCTTTCCCAGGAGGGTGGTCACGGACGCCGTGGCGGCGGTCGAAGCGGTTACGGTGACGGCGCCGGGCGACGCAACGAACGAATCCCCGCCCAGCGAGACAACCTTGAATTGCGACAGACTATATATGCTGTTCACCCTGCCCCCCGCGTTTTGCAGGTCCAGGTTGATGGTTTCGGATTGACCAGGCCCCAACTGAGTGGATGTCAGGTTCTGGTAAGCCGGACCTTGCGAGCAACTGCCCATGAAGCTTACGCTCCCCAGAAATCCGGCTACGATCGGCACTTGCAGAGCGAACGGGCCCTGCAAGGTCCCGCCGGTATTGTTCGTGATCACCACGTTGTTGGGATTGTTGGGGTCGAAAGCGAGAGTCACAGGGAGGCTGGTCATCGGTCCGCCGATCCACTTCCGGCAGCCGGACACGTCGTTGTTGAAGGCCGGATAGAGAGGCGTTCCGCCGGCCCACGGCGTGTTATCGACCTGGTTGGCATTTGGACTCCAGCCCGTGGATGGAAAAGTCGGCCCAGTGATTCCCGCGCCCACGTTGGTCATGTACGGCGTCGGACTGATTTCGTCGCTCCACTGGAAGGGCAGCACATCCAGAAAATTCTTGGTCAGTCGAACGCCGAAGAACTGGCCGGTGCCGCCGATGCCGCCGGTGCCCCCCGTGAAATCGTCGAGCACCCTGGCATGGCCCAGGTCGTCGGTGAAGTTCACACCGTACATTGCCGTCTGGTGCTGATGCCCGCTGAACAGAGCGATTACGTTGTAGTCTTTGACGATGTCGAGCAAGATCTGGCGCTGGCTGGCAGTCCACCAGGGGTCCGTCTGGCCGGTCGAGTCGTTGTGGAACAGGGAGAAGTAGTCCCAGCCGAAGTGTTGAAAGAGTATCACCGGCTTGCCCGAGGTCCCGACATTATGGAGCAGATCCTGCGCCAGCCAACCCAGTCCCGAACTGTGGGAGGAGGGAATTGCGGTGCCGGTGTCTGTGCCCAGAGTGATATCGCCCGCCCACATGTTGAGCTGTATCAGGTGGAACCCACCCCAATCCCAGGAATAGTTGTGGCTGCCGCTATCCATGTTGGTGAAGCAGGACGCGACGGACGAAATATAGGCGAACATGCGCCTGCCGCAACTGGCGAATACGCACTCGTCGGCCACGTCGTGGTTGCCGAGCCCGGGGTATACACGGTAGTTGATGGCGTCGGTAGTCATGCCTTGCTCGTAGAGCATACGGAACGCACCGAGGTTGTCCTCTTGACCGTAGTCGGTGGCGTCACCGGTGGTGACGATCGATGGGGGCTGGCTGACGGCGAACGGCAGGTTGTCGAATCCTGCACCTGCCTGACTCCAATTCAGGCCCAAGTTCGAGATCATATTGATCGCTTGGGTGTGTTCCAGGTGCTGAGCGTCGGTAATACTGTAGCCATTGCGCAGGTGCGTGTCCGTGATCACCAGGAAAGTGATGTCGCTCCCGTTGGCGGTGGTGACCGGAAATTGCGAAACCGGGGTGCAGGATGGCGCGGTCAGATTGCAGAGGTCCTGCCCGCTAAAGGAATCGATTTGCAGGCTGTTGCTGGGTGCGCATTTGAGATTTGTGAAACAGGCGGCTGCGCCCGGTGAACCGCATTTAGACCCGAGCGTCGGGTCGGTGTAATTTTCAATCGTGCTGAAACTGCTCTGGCCTACGGCGGTAGCCGCTGTGAAAACGGCCAAGAGCAAGAAGTTTCTGAGCTGCATTTTTTTGGGAAAACCCTCCTTTTCCGAAAGTCAGGATCGAGTTTGGCGCGGATGGGGGTAGAAGCGGGAGTACTTGCGGGGAGTACGGCGAGGTAAGGAACCCTACTTACCCCCGAATTTCCCATGGTATTCTTGGACTTACCAGTGAGACCCCAGGTGCAGTCGACCTCTTGTTCGCCCGAGCAAATCATCGCTGAAATGAACAGGCTGCTCGCCAGCCGGGAGTTCGCTAACGCGGAACGTCTGGGTAGATTTCTGCGTTATGTAGTCGAACGTACACTTGCCGGCGATCGTGACTGCCTGAAAGAGTCGATCATCGGGATGGAGGTCTTCGATCGGGGTGCAGATTACAACCCCAAGAGCGAGCCAATTGTCCGCACCGAAGCTCGCCGTCTTCGCGCCCGGCTCGAAGAGTATTATCAGGATTCCTCGCGCTCCTCCCCGGTCCGTATTCTCATTCCCAAGGGCAGCTATGTCGCGGTTTTCGAGCCGGCTTTCCCGGCTGCGCCGGCAGTGGAGCCTGAGCCGCCCGCGCCACCCCCTCCACCGCGCTCCCGAAAGCCATTACTGGCAGGGGCGGTCGCGGTGGCCCTGGTGGCGCTCACCGTCGTCCTCTATTTCCGGATGCGGCCGCATGCACCGGTCCTCGACCATCTAATCCCGTTCACCACCCAGCGCGGCGAGCAACGGAACGCGCGACTGACCCCGGCCGGCGACATCCTGGCATTCGACTGCTTGGGGCCCGGCGACCGTTTCGAGAACGTCTATGCGCAGCGCCTCGATGCCTCGGAGCCGGTCCGCCTCGGCAAGGACATCGCCGACGAGCGATCTCCCGTTTGGTCGCCCGATGGCCGGCAAATCGCCTTTCTCCGGGAGATTGCGCCCGATCGTACCGCGATCTTCACTCGGCCGCTAGTTGGCGCCGGCGAGCGGAAATGGGTGGAATTCGGCCGCGGAGCCACGCCGCGCCTGGACTGGTCGCCCGATGGCAAATGGTTCGCCTTTGCCGAACCTGCGGTGGCCGGCCGCAATTCTTCGGTGGTGCTGATGTCGCTCGCCACCGGGGAAAAGCGCGTGCTTACCACTCCTCCGGAGGAGTGGCGCGGCGATAGTCTGCCGACGTTTTCGCCGGATTCCTCCAGGATCGTCTTCCGGAGAACGCAACCTCCTTCGGGCGAGGAGGACTTGTACCAGGTTCCCGTTGCCGGCGGCCAGCCCAAACGGTTGACATTCGACAACCGCGGGATCTCAGGTTTTGCTTTCACTCCCGATGGCGGGCTGGTGTTTTCGTCCAAGCGAATGGGTTCCATTCGCGGCCTCTTTTGGATGCCCCCGGGCGGCGGACGCATGCTGCGCATCACATCTGCAGTAGTAGATGCGGCGTCGCCTACTATCTCACACGATGGAAAGCACTTTGCTTTCTCGCGTGTCTCCTACGACGTGAACATCTGGCGGGTGAATGCGGATGGCCGCGGGGCGGCAGCGGCGGTGGTCGATTCGGAATTGGCAGACACCAGTCCGCAGTTCTCACCCGATGGGCGCCACATCGTATTTCAGAGCAATCGCTCCGGGTCCGAAGAGGTTTGGGTTTCCGACACCACCGGCGCGAATCCTTCGCGCCTGACGGATGGAGGAGGAGCGGTGTTGGGTGTTCCGCACTGGTCACCGGACGGTGCGTGGATCGCCTTCGAATGGCATAAAACCGGAAGGGCGGCAATTTACCTGGTGGGAGCGCAAGGCGGAACGGTGCGTCCGCTGGTAGAGGACGGCTATCGGAATCAAAGCCCGGCGTGGTCTCGGGACAGCCAGTTCATCTATTTCGGTTCTAATCGGTCCGGGCGCCCGGAAATTTGGAAAGCTCCCGTGCAGGGCGGAGCGCCCATTTCTGTGATTCGTCGTCCGGGCTTTGCCCCGGCAGAATCGCCCGGGGGAGAGTACCTCTACTGGAACGATCCCGCGACTCACGATATTTGGCGTCAATCTCTGACTAATGGAGCATCGGCGGCTGAGGGAGCATCGCCTGAAAGAATACTGGCGGGGCGCAACGAGGGTGACTGGGGCAATTGGGCAGTGGGCAGGAAAGGCATCTATTACGTGGATCGCGGCCCTGGATCCCATGACGCTGCCATTCTATATCGCGACTTCGCCAGCCAGGCGGTCCGCACAGTGCACGTGTTTACGAAGCCGCCCATCTGGGGCACCGCCGGTCTGGCCATCTCGCCAGATGAATCTACAGTGCTGTTCTGCCAGATCGATCACAGCGGCTCGAACATCTTTGTGCAGTAGGGGGCTGTGGGGCAGGCTTCAGCCTGCAGAGGGCTTCAGCCCTCCACAGCGAATCGTGTAGATTCTCTGCAGGAAGGCGGACTAACGTCCGCCGCAGGCTGAAGCCTGCCCCACCGGCCTACAAGTAGCGCTTGATGCGCGCCAGCAGCTCCGAGGGATTAAAAGGTTTCACGACATAATCGTCGGCACCCAATGTAAATCCACGAGTTATGTCGGCTTCCTGCTGGCGGGCGGTGAGCAGAATCACGCGCACCGGTAGCATCTCACTGCGGATGGCGGCGAGCACCTCATACCCGTCCATTCCCGGCATATTGACGTCGAGGATCGCGGCCGTGGGACGGCAGTCGCGGATCGCCTGCAAGGCTTCGTTTCCGTCGCAGGCCATCCGGCATTTGATTCCGGCATTCTGCATCAGAGTGCGCGTGACCATGCGGACGGTCAGATCGTCATCCGCGAGGAGGACCTCCGTCTCGCGATTAATCTCGCGGGGCATGGGCATGCCGTAATTCTGATTGGGCGCTTCGGCGATGGCCGCGGACTGCACCTTTACCAGGGCGGCGCGAGTCAGTGCATGGCCCAGGCGGATCAAGGCCTCTTCGGGTTGCCACCCGTCGATCAGCAGATCGGCAGCACGCGGCAGCACTGTGGGATCGAGATCGAGCAACTGATCCCGGATTCCGATCAGAACTAGAGGTTGCTTGAGCTCTGCCACCGTAAGTGGATGAAGCCAATAGGTCCCCAAGGTAGCTGGGCGGACGTGCACCACCACCAGACTGCAAGCGTTAATGGCGTCTGCAGACGGCTTCGATCCTGCTTCGAACAGTCTTGGCTTGGCGCTTGCCCGCTCGAGCGCTCCGCAGAGCCGCTCTGCGTCCTCGTCCGCGATGCCGACCAAAGCCACGCTCTGTCCCTTGAGAGCGGCCTCAATGGAGCCGGGGATTGGCCCGATGGTGGACTCCTGCGGTTCTACAAAGCCGATCGTCAAATTGGACAATGCATCGCACAACTGCAGCCGGTCGGGGTTCGGTCCGCGAAGTAGTTTTTCAACCTCGCCGGCCAGGATTGCCACCACTTCGTAATCCAACGCATAGGCAGCTTGCACCCATCCGTGGGTAATCCGAATAGACTCGGGAATATTGAAAACGCCTTCCAGGTTCTCCAGCAACAGCCGGCAGTGTTGGACGCCGTTTTCCAGGAAACGGCGGCGAATACTCTCCAGCTCTGTGGGGGTGAGGGTGATGCCGCCGGGAAATCCTCTGGGATCCTCCCCTACAGGCTCTTCCGGAGGCGCGGCGGGGGGCGCGGTGCGCAGAGCCAGATATTCGCGGATCTTGTTGGCGAGCGTGAGGGTCTCGATCGGCTTGGTAATGTAACCGTCGCAGCCGGCCTTGAATGCCAGGTCGTCATCGCCCTTCATGGCGCAAGCGGTCAGGGCGACTACGACAATGTCGCGAGTGCGGGAATCCTGTTTGACGCGCCTGGTCAGTTCCAGACCGTTCATGCCCGGCAACTGAATGTCGACCAGCATGAGGTCGGGGTGCAGGGAGTCGAGCAGAAACAGCGCCTGTTCGGCGTCGGTAGTGCCGTGGACTTTGTAACCTTCTTTACGGAGGAGAATATCGGTCAGTTTGAGGCTGACGGGAGCGTCATCCACAACGAGGATAGTCTCATTGGCCATAGTGCGGAGGTCCGTCAATCGCCGACCCGCCACGCGCGGCAAAGACGCCGCGAACTTCGTCAAACCGCTCGAGCAGGGCACGGAACAGAGGGGCCAAGTCACCGGGTAGCGGTTTTCGCGCCTCCATCTCCAACTGGAGGCACGCATCGGCTACGCGGAGGGCTCCCACTTGCAGGGCACTTCCTTTGATGGTGTGGGCTTCCGTTCGGACCACGCCAAGGTCGGCCGTCGCAGCGGCGTGCCGCAGCAACTCCAGACGCTCAGCGGTATCGGTCTGAAAAATATCGATCAGCTCTTCCACCAGAACGGCCTCGCCGCATTCCTCCAGTTGGCGGAGGGCGGCAGGCAGTATCCACGCGCCGGAGAATTCGCTGCCGATAGTGCTTTCCATACTCTTGCCATTAAGCTGCATATGCGGATCCAGAAAGCCGTTTTGGCGGACAGGTACTCCGCCACTGATAGCATACGGCCGGCGCGAGTTGCAGGGCAATATACCGTTTCGTTATCTGCCGGGGTTAGCGCAAGTAAACCTGCATTCGAGGTGAGCCAAAATGGCCCGTTGCCATCCTGACATGGAAGCGCCCGACTCGACTTGGCGGCCTGAAAGGCTAATGCCACTGCTTTTCCCGTTTCCGGGCAATAGCACAAATAGTGGGGGGCGGACGCCCTCGTCCGCGGCCGCCCCCCTGGCCGGCTTCTCGGTGGTCGCAGTCGACTGATTCTTTCACGCACCAGCGGGACGAGGGCGTCCCGCGCGGACCAGGGGGTCCGCCCTGGGGTCCGCCCCACCGATTTATTCGAAATCCCGGCGATGGGAAAAGTATGCGGCATTGGCCTGAAAGGCCCCCTGCAGCCAGGATTGGCTGCCAAACGGAAGATGAGCGGGCTACAGAATCGCTCAAATGCTAGAATATGAAACGTCCCATGCCTAAATCGATTGAGGAATTGCAAACCATTGCCCGCCGGATCCGGCGTGAAATCGTGGTCATGATCGGCGCCGCCAAATCGGGCCATCCGGGAGGGTCGCTCTCCGCGGTGGAGATTCTGGTGGAACTGTACTTCAACCACATGCACATTGACCCCAAGAATCCGACCCTGCTGGACCGTGACCGGTTCATCCTTTCCAAAGGCCACGCGGCGCCGGTACTCTACGCCGTGATGGCGGAAGCGGGCTACCAGCAGACACCGCTCGATAAGCTGAACACGCTGCGCCAATTGGGTTCGGTCTACCAGGGGCACCCGGACATGCGCTACATTCCGGCGTTGGAAGCGTCCACCGGATCGTTGGGTGAAGGGCTTTCCCTGGCTCTGGGGATGGGAATCGCGGCACGGCTGGACGGGCGCAAGTCCCGCACCTACGTGTTGCTGGGTGACGGCGAAATCCAGGAAGGGCAGATCTGGGAAGCGGCGATGGCCGGCGCCTTCCATAAGCTCGATAACGTGGTGGCCATCGTGGACAACAATCGCATCCAGCTCGACGGCTTCGTAAAGGACATCATGGCTGTGGATCCTCTGGCCGACAAGTTCCGTTCGTTCGGGTGGCACACCATCGAGATCGACGGCCATGACCCGCACGCCATTCAGGCGGCGCTGGCGGAAGCCGAAGCGACCAAGGGTAAACCCACTTGCCTGGTGGCCCATACCATCAAGGGTAAGGGCGTGTCATTCATGGAGAACAACCCCAAGTTCCACGGGACCGCGCCGTCCGCCGACGAAGTCAAACTAGCCCTGCAGGAGCTCCAATAAGATGCCCGCGAAGACGAAATTCGAAATTAAGCTGGGACCGGCCACACGCGAAGCCTTTGGGCGGGCGCTGGTGGAACTAGGTCGCGAGAACAAGGACGTAGTGGTGTGCGATGCCGACCTTTCCCACTCGACCATGACCACTTATTTTGCCAAGGAGTTCCCGGAGCGCTTCATTTCCCTGGGCATTGCCGAGGCCAACATGTGCGCCGTGGGTGCCGGGCTGGCGCTGGCGGGGAAGATTCCTTTTGTTTCCAGTTTCTCGGCGTTTGCGATGAATAAGGGCTTCGAGCAATTGCGCTGCTGCGTGGCTTACCCGCACGTCAATCTGAAAGTGGTGGGCACGCATAGCGGCATTTCCATCGGTGAAGACGGCCCCTCGCAGATGAGTATCGAGGAGATCGGCCTGGCCTGCTCGCTGGCGGGTTTCGTGGTGATCGCGCCGGCGGACGAGGCTTCCACCAAAGCGCTGGTGAAGGCTGCCGCGGCCTATATTGGCCCAGTGTTTATTCGCACCGGCCGGCCGAAGGCGCCGGTGGTGTACGCGGCGGACCAGAAATTCGAAATCGGCAAGTCCATCCAGCTAGCGGACGGCAAAGATGTGACGATCATCGCCAATGGACTGCTGGTGGCGCAGGCGCTACTGGCCGCCGACACGCTCGAAGGCGAGGGCATTTCGGCGCGTGTGATCGACATGCACACCGTAAAGCCGCTAGACCGCGAAGCCATCGCGCGGGCCGCCGCCGACACTAAGGCCATCGTGGTGGCCGAGGAGCATCTGGTGGATGGAGGCCTGGGCGTCCGGGTGGCGCAGGCGGTGGCCGAATCGACGCCGTGCCCCATGGAATTTGTAGGCATCCAGGATACTTACGCCGAATCCGGCCAACCGGATGAGCTCATGGATAAGTACGGTCTGGTGGCCCGCTCGGTAGCGGCCGCGGTCCGAAAAGCGGTCGCGCGCAAGAGCTAACCGGACTACATGCCAGAGAGCGGATGCCTATCCGAGACGTTGCTGGAGCAAAGCCCGGCGTGTCTGTGGATGGTCCGCGCAGATCTGGTATTCGAGCGCGTGTACGGAGACTCGAACCCGGTCTTCGGTAAGCCCGCCGAAGCGTTGACCGGCCAAAGCGTCGTGAATAGCCTGGACGCCGAAACGGCCCCGGCGTGGTGCAGCCGGTTCGCCTGCGCTTTAGCCGGCGAGACTTTGAACCTCCGGGAACGCCATGGCAACACTACGTGGTACATCTCGGTGTTCCCGGTTCGCGCGAAAGACGGCACACGATACGCCGGCGGAATGGCGCGGGAAATTACGCCCTGGCAGACCGCCGAGCAGGAATTGCGCAACACCGTTCTGGGCGCGCTGAAGGCCCAGGAGTACGAGCGCAACACGCTGTCGAAATTCCTCCACGACGCGGTCGGGCAGAACCTCACCGCGCTCGGACTGCAACTCGATCTGGCACGGATGGACTTGGAGAGCGTCTCACCGGAGACGTGCGTACGCATCGGCGAGATCCAGCAGGTGCTCGAAACCATCATGGAGCAGGTGAGGGAATACAGCTATCACCTGAACCCTTCGGCGGTGGAGCGGGCGGGCCTGCGGTCGGCGCTCGATCGCCTGACGGTCCATATTCGCGAGCGTTTCAGCGGTAGTCTGCGCGTGAATGTCGACCCCAGTCTGAAGATCAAGCCCATGCTTGCCACGGCGTTCTACCACATCGCCCAGGAAGCCATCGACAACGCGGTGCAACATTCCAGTTGCTCGGCCATCGAAATCGCGGTAAAGTCCACACGTACAGGGGCTTCCCTGGAAGTTCGCGACAACGGGAAGGGATTCGACCCGGCCGACGTCCTGGGAGGGTCTCGGGGTTTGGGGTTGTTAAGCATGGAGCACTACGCCGCACAGGCGGGGCTCGACCTTTCGATTACGAGCGATAAAAAAACTGGCACGACCGTTCGGGCCGCGGTACCGGAGGCCGCATAAGGAATCACTATGCCGTTCGACATTGTTCTTGTCGATGACCACAAGCTGGTTCGCGATGGAGTAAAGACGATTTTGGAGAGGGGCGCGGAGTTTCGGGTGGTAGGCGAAGCGGACAACGGCGCAGACGCGGTGCAGCTTTGCAAGAAAACAGAGCCGGACATGGTGTTGATGGATATCGGCCTGCCCGGGATGAACGGCATTGAAGCGACCACCGAACTGCTACGTCACTGCCCTGGGGTCAAAGTAGTGATCCTTTCGATGTATGACGACGAGAACTCGGTAGTGACGGCCATCCGCTCCGGCGCGCGGGCTTTCGTGCTGAAGAAAGCTTCGTCGACAGAGTTGATGGACGCATTGCGCACGGTGGCGCGCGGCGGATCGTATCTCAGCTCGCAGGTGTCGGACCGGCTGCTGCAGAGGATCCAGCGCGGCGACCTGGATACTCATGACCGCAGTCCGCTGGAATCTCTCTCGCCGCGCGAATTGCAGGTGCTGCGCCTGGTGGCGGAAGGCAAGACCAGCAAGGATATCGCGGTGCTGCTCGACCTGGGGCTGCAGACCATCCGCAGCTATCGCAAGACCATGATGAAGAAGCTGGGAGTGAACAATGTGGCAGGGCTTACGCAACTGGCTCTGGCTGCGGGCATCACTCACTGGAATAAACCCGATGCAGACACCTTGGGGTGAGTGCGAAGTCGAAGACGCGCATGTCCACTTCTTCTCGCAGAGGTTTTTCGCCGCCCTGGGCGAACATTGCAGAATGCCGGCCGAGGAAGTCGCGGCCAAGCTCAAGTGGGAGGCGCCGCCGGACAATCCCACGGAACTGGCGCGGATCTGGAATGGCGAACTGGACAGCCACGGCGTAGCGCGCGCGGCATTGATCGCCAGCGTTCCGGAAGACGAAGCCTCCACTATGGCCGCCACGGCGGCTTATCCCGACCGCTTTTACGCGTTCGCCATGATTAATCCCTGGGTGGAACATGCCGAAGTGGTGAAGGGGCTGCACGCCATCTGCCTGTTCCCGGCCATGCACCTTTATTCCATTCAGGACAAGCGGGTGGAAACGCTGTTGGAGCAGGCGGCCGCCCACCGATGCGCGGTCTTCGTGCATTGCGGAGTGCTCTCCGTCGGGGTACGGAAGAAGCTGGGACTTCCCTCCCCCTTCGACATGCGGTACTCCAATCCGATCGATCTGCACGCCGTGGCGCTACGCCATCCGAACGTGCGCTTTATTGTGCCGCACTTCGGCGCGGGATATTTTCGCGAGGCCTTGATGCTGGCGGACCTCTGCCCCAATGTGTACCTGGACACCTCGAGCAGCAATTCCTGGATGCGCTATGAAGGGCTCGATTTGGCCACCGTATTCCAACGGGCACTCGGCGTGGTGGGCCCGAATCGCTTGCTGTTCGGATCGGATTCGTCCTTTTTCCCGCGCGGCTGGAATCACGAAATCTTCGCCGGGCAGACTCGCGTCTTGCACGAGTTGGGGATCGGCGCGGCGGACGCACGGCAGATTCTGGGCGGCAATCTGCGGCGCATTTTGACGGAATTTTGAGAATCGCCGGACGGCCCTGGCACTAGCCAGTTTCAGATTGGAACATCCGAAATGATTTTCTTTCCGTTCAGGCGAAGAATCCGTCATCCGTTATTCCCCGATCTCGCGGCCGCGCCCGCATTGGAAGCGCGCGGACGCTCGAAGGCACTGGCCGGCACATTTGGCGATTTGTCCCGCGCGGCGGCCCGCGGTGCGGAAGCGCGCCGCGCAGTCTATGTGCTCACCAGCGAGAGCGAACCTCTGAGCGCCGGCGAACGCGATGAACTGTGGCGCCTCTTCCAGGTGCCGGTTTACGCACTGCTGGAGCGTGGCGGCCGCGTAGAGGCATGGGAATGCGAAGCGCAGAACGGGTTGCACATCGCCGGGGGCGGCGATGGGAGCGCGTGCGCGTGCGGGCGTCCGAACGCGATGATGACAAATCTCAAAGCGATGGCGCACGCCGCGGATTGAGATTCTGGCTCAGCGATCGCTCTCAACTACCGTTTCAGTTCAAACAACTTACCGGCCAGTTTCAGACTCTGCCGCGTATGAGGTCACTGCTTCAGCACCGACCTCCGTTTTAGGCACGATGCTGTTCACTTAGCAGACATCTCGATGCGTTCCGGTGGGGCAGGCTTCAGCCCTCCCCAGAGGGGACCCCGGACTTCAGTCCGCCTGCCGCAAGTTTCCATGATCTCCGGGAGGTCGGGCTGAAGCCCGCCGCAAACTGAAGTCTGCCCCACAGGTCGGCAATCAGGGCTGGTCAGGTCTGTTAGTACAAGTGAACAGTATTGGTTTTAGACAGACTTGGTGGTTGCGCCCTCAAGCCTGAGAGCATCTCAATCCGCAATCCTTCACAGCCTGCGGGCGATCCAAACAATTAGCACAATCACAATGATAGTTCCGACTAATCCTAAGCCGAGCATGGCATTTCTCCTTTGAAAATAAAGTGGGGCACTCCATGGATGTTCATCCACTAACCGCGGATCCGTTGCAATCCTCTCCGCTCCGTTATCCGCGGTAAACAACCAAGCGCGTCAGCATGTCAAGGCTTGGAGCGGAGAGACACGATTTTCCACGACCTGACCGAAGCTATTTGATTTCGATCTTCAAGAGGGAATCTGAATGTTCGTGGCGCCAGTTCCAGTAGTTCTGTTGATCTTCGTCTTTGAGTTTGGAAAAATTGTTGTACTTGCGATGGTTTTGTTTGGCGTAGATACGATACGCCTTATCTTCCTGGCCGTTCCAGGCATGGTCGTCGTTGCGTTGTTTGTCGTGATAGGTGCGAGCGGCATCATGATCTTGGGCTCGCAGCGCCGACGGGACCATTGCAATTGGAACCATCAGGGCAGCACTCAGGAAAGCTACATTCCAGAAACGGGACATCTTGTTTTTCATAACAGTAATTAAGCAACTGTCGCGCCAATCACGTGCTGACGGCTGACGCGGACCGGAACGAAAGAGAATGCGAAGGCGATAGGGCCCTTGCCGTAGTCGAGGCGCCGGTCCGCAGAAGTGGTCGGCCTCCGCAAGTCTGTCGAGAGTGCACAAGCTGCACGTCAAAGTGCGAGACTTGCTGCCCACTTCACGCCCCGGCGGCCAAGGCCGATGCCCTTCCTTCGCAGCCGAACGGACCGCAAATTGCCCCTCCCAATTCAATATGCGACCGACGTATCTACTGGCGGTGACTGTTTCGATTCTGGCGTTGGCCGGCGCGAACACGACTGGCCCCCCGAAGAAGAACGTTGGTGAGGTAGTCAGGAGTCCTTTGGCCAACGGGATCGAGGACTCAACCAGGACCGAAGCGGTGGCTCCTGGAGCCGCGGGGCCAAGGGTGACGCGGGCGCAGATTCTTCTGGACCGTGCCAGGTTCTCGCCCGGCGAGATTGACGGCGTGTACGGCGGCGATCTCGGAGTTGCGATCAAGGGATACCAGGAAAACAATGGTCTGAAGCCGACCGGAATAGTCGATGCTGAGATGTGGCGACTGCTCAACAGCGATCCAGGTCCCGTTCTGCTCACCTACGCGATTACCCAAGCGGATGAGAAAGGCCCGTTCCTGCCACTACCGGTCGCTGTCCAGGATAAGGCCAAACTGAAGTGGCTTGGCTTCGAGACGCCGGAGGAAGGACTGGGCGAGAAGTTCCATATCTCGCCGAAGCTACTGGCCGGGTTGAATCCCGGCAAGAAGCTAAACACAGCGGGGGAGCGAATCACCGTACCGAATGTGCGGCGAACCGTTGTACAACTGGCATTGCGTGTAGTGGTGTCGAAGGCGAAACGCACCGTCGCGGTGTACGGCGCGGGCGGCAAGGAACTGGCACAGTATCCGAATACGATTGGGGACTCGCACGATCCTTTGCCGATCGGTCACTGGACGATCGTCGGTATTGTGCACTACCCGTGGTTCCACTGGGACCCGAAGCTCCTCTGGAACGTCGACAAGACGCTACCGACAGCGGAACTCGCGCCGGGCCCGAACAATCCCGTCGGTGCGGCGTGGATTGGCCTGTCAAAGCCGGACTATGGAATCCATGGGACGCCAGATCCGGGGAATATCGGGCACGGCGTGTCGGACGGTTGTATCCGGCTGACGAACTGGGACGTGGATGAGCTGTCCCGCATGGTTCGACGGGGTACACCAGTCGAACTGGAGGAGTAGGGTGAGGCTGTGCGTTTTCATCGCCGGAGTGTTGCCGGTGTATCTTGCTGTTGGCGCGATCTCCTCGATTCTGGAGATGACTCCGCCCATCCGCGGACTCGCCCTCGCGAATCTGCGGGACACATTCGAAGAAACTCACGACGGGAAGCGACACGAGGCGATCGACATTCTGGAGCCGAAGGGGACACCCGTGCGTGCGGTGGTATCCGGAACCGTCCGCAAGCTATTCCTCAGTAAGCCGGGCGGCAACACCATATACCAGTTCGACGAAATGGGCGTGTATTGCTATTACTATGCGCACTTGGATGGGTATGTAGAAGGGTTGCAAGAGGGAACGCAGGTCCAAAGTGGGGACGTCATCGGTTTTGTCGGATCGACGGGGAATGCGTCTCCAGACACGCCACACTTGCATTTTGCGATCTTCGAATTGGGGCCGGAAAAACTGTGGTGGCAGGGGAAGGCCGTCGATCCGTACCCTGGCTTGGTGGCCGCCGTGCAGCGCGCGAAATAGCTGGCGATTCGTCGTGGTGGCGGCCCGGCGAGGGGAGCCCGAACGCCGCAGAATCCGCCGGCGTCACCGGCTTCGTGAACGGTCCCTCATGTGCTATAAAATTCCAAGACGCCGTCGGCCTCCACAAGGGAGCCAACGGAGGACTAACTATGCCTTGCTTCTTGTTGCTCATCATCCTGCTGTTTCCGCGCGTCGCGCTGGTGTTGATGTGGTTTTACTCGACCTACCTGCAGCGTGCATTCCCCGGCGGCCTGGTACTTCCCGTACTCGGCTTCATTTTCCTGCCTGTCACCACTATTGTGTACGCATGGGAACTGAACAGTGGCATGCCGACCGCGGGGATCAATCTTTTGTGGCTGCTAATCGCTGTGATCATCGATCTGGGCGGACTGGGCGGCGGCGCGCGTCGCCAACGTTGGCGCTGAGCTCGTTCTGCCGCTGGATTGACACCGATATGCCTACCAGATGCCCTCGGGGGCGTCAGGCGTAATCGCTATCTACGGCAAGCTGGCTGGCGGGCGCCGAGAGGGCTGGTTGCTTTCCGGAAGGCGCTTTCTCCCCTCGCTGAGTTCGCCACGCCGGCACGCGCCAATCGACTCGTATGGCAACTCAGCGGCCGCGCAAAGATAACTTCACCTTGTCAGGAGGTGGCGATGTGGCACTCGTGCCTGCCGGGCCGAGACTCCGAACTCCTGAAGTCGCCCCGGCAAGTTTGGCGGCCGGGGAAACTGAGTTGGGCCGCAACGCTGTTGTGTGGCAGCCAATCCTGGCTGCAGGCGGGCTTTCCAGCCCGCCCGGCGGCCGTGAAAGGCCGCCTGCAGGCAAGATTGCCTGCCACACGAAGCACGCATATCTTTCCTGCTGGGCTCACCTCAATTTCCACGACATCAGGAGTTCGGAGACTCTTCTCGACCCTCTGGAGGAAGCCTCTCGACGCGCCGAGATGAGTCTCGGCGCTGCAGACTGAGAGTCTGCGCCACGTCGGTGAGGTTATTCATGTGCGCGCCCTCAGGATCTCAGCGACGCGCGCAACATCATTTCATCTTCCTCGGCCGCACAGCACAATCCTCACCGTCTTCAGAAGGATTGCCGCATCGCATCGGAAAGATTTGTGCTTAGCGTAATAGAAGTCGTATTGCAGCTTTTCACAGGAATCTTCCACGGATGCGCCGTATCGATACATCACCTGAGCCCACCCCGTAATCCCCGGTTTCAGGTAATGACGGAGGTTATAAAAGGGAATCTCCTGCTCGAGCCGATCGACGAAGTACGGCCGCTCCGGGCGGGGTCCCACGATGCTCATGTCACCGATTAGGACATTGAACGCCTGAGGCATTTCATCCAGGCGGAACATGCGCAGCAACCGGCCGACTCTGGTCACCCTTTCATCGCCGGGCACCGTCCACATCGGCCCGGCTGCGAGTTCCGCGTCGTGACGCATGGAGCGGAACTTGTAAATGGTGAAAGTCTTTCCATGTAATCCCACGCGGACCTGCCGGAAGAGCACGGGCCCTTCGGAATCGAGCTTCACCGCGATGGCGGCCAGCAGGAGCAGCGGGGCAGCGAACAGAATCAGCAATAAGGCGAACGTCACGTCAAAGCACCGTTTGAGCCAGGCGCCTGCCGGGGAGCGGTTGAATCCATTGGTGTAGACGAACCACTGGGAATTCAGGGCCTCCACCCAGATCTTGCCGCTGACCTCTTCGTAGAAATCGACGGCGTCGCTCACCTGCAAGCCGCGAAGCCGGGAATCTAGCAGCGCGGCGGCCAATCTCTCCCGGCTCTGCGCATCCAGTTCCGCGATGACCACGCGTGAGATCTGGTTCCTTACGACCCACTCGTTGAGTTCCGCGAGATCCACCGTTACCCCGCGGTCCGTCAAAGTTTCGGAGTGACCGGGAAGATGCCTCTCGCGCTTCATGTTTCCCATACCCATGCCTAGCGCCCGATGCAGCTTCGCCGGCAGCTCTCCCGTTCCGACTATCAGAACCTGTTCCACGAACTTGCCGCGAGTGACGAGATGCCGAAGGCCAAACCGCAAGATAATCGGGAGCAGGCCGATTACGAACGCCGCGATGACGGCGACATCCACTCGCGGAGCCAACCCTGGAAATACGTAGAACAGCAGAGCGGACGCCAGAAAGCCCAGGAAGATACACTCCAAGTGGTCCATGCAGAACTCCGACGAGTTCGCGCCGGCGATCGATCTGTCGACGTTATTGAGATGAAAGAAAAGCGCACAGGAAGCGATGAGGACCATAGTCCCCAGACTGTGTCCGCCCCAGGCAGTCTGCAGCAACGTATGCAACCAGGCGATAGCCAGCAGGACCAGTTCCGCGGTGAGGAAGACCCCGCGAGGGCGCGCGAGACTGAGGGGCCAAGCCCTCAGGTGGGCCTTGCCATGCGATGTGCTGACGCCGCTCCATGCAGCGCTGTCGACAGTAGCAGTAGCCATAGGGAATGGTTTTACCAGTATTGAGAGCACGCAGTATCGCGTGCCAGCCCGCCGGTCCGCTTTATCCAGCTGTAGAAGACCCGGACCACGACCAACGGTAGCAGGCGCCTTGAACGCCGTCTGGTCACAAGTGACCACTAGACCCACAGTCCCTTCGAATTATGGTGCTAAGTGGATGGGTACGCCCATTTGAACCCTAAGATGCGCGAGCGGCGAACACTGGTATCGAACCCGTGATCCTTTTTGACCAGACTACCAACGGCATCTCTTGTTACCTTCAACTCGGGTGTCGAATCAGGTGAGCGCGAATAAGAGCTCCGGCACAATTGAGGTGCAAATGCGGCGACAAATCAGTTGGAAACGGGCGGTATTTCTAACAGCGCTCTTAGCGGCTGGCGCTTCACTGCTCCCGGCTGCGGACACTAAACTGCCGGCCAGCCCGCTGCCACTCGAAGCCGAATACCGCATGGGCGCCGAAGACGTGATCGAAGTATTTGTTTGGAAAGAGCCCGAGTTGTCGACTACGGTAACCATTCGACCGGACGGCAGGATTTCACTGCCGCTGGCAAACGAACTCGAGGCAAGCGGTAAGACCGCGGCAGAGCTCCAGGCCGAGATCACAACCAGGCTGAGCAAATATGTCGTCCAGCCTGTGGTCAACGTCATGGTCAAGCAGGTTAATAGCCTCAAGATTTCGGTCCTGGGTGAAGTCCGCCGGCCGGACGTGTACCGGATCAAGAATCGGGTCACGGTACTCGACGCCATTGCCATGGCCGGAGGCTTCACAGACCTCGCCCGGCCGAACAAAGTGATTGTATTGAGGAATACGGCAGCCGGCCCGCAAAGAATCAGAATCAACATCAAGCAACTGGTCGACGACGATAGCAAGTCGCCGTTCCTGCTGCAGACGCTGGATACAGTCTATGTGGAATAAGTTGGCGGTTGGTGTATCGGGCAGACGTTGGCTATTATTGCTTCTGGGCTTGGTTGCGGCTCTTAGTCTGGGACTTCCGGGGCGCGCGCAGGACCGCCTCAACGGGTTTTATCTCACCTCCCCGTTAAGTCTGAGCTCCGGCTACGACGACCGCTTTGTGGTTGGCTCGCAAGCGCTGAGCGACACCGTCGCTCTGGTCACCTCACCGACTTTCTCCTGGATCGAAAACACGCATCAAACCATGTTTTCCGTGGATTACCAATCGGAGTTTGAAGTCTTCTCCCAATATGGAAACCTGGATGCCTGGAACCATGCGGCCAACTCGCATTTCCGCACCCAAATCACCAACCGGTTGAGTCTGGACGCCGCCGATTCCTTTCTCTCCACCATGGACCCGACGCGCGTCCTGGTCAACAGCCTTCTGCTGTTACCGCGGGGCCGTTACGTGGAGAACGCCTTCTATGCCCGCTTGGCCTACCGACTGGACCACCGCACCGTACTGAGCGCTCGTTTCGACAGCGCCTACACCACGATGGAACTGCCAGCAGCGCTGGCGGGGCGGTTGAACCGCGCCGGCTTCGCGGGGACGGCTACCGTGGACCGGACAATGAACCGTCACCATGCACTCTCGGCCAGCTACGCGTATCTGTACGTTCATCCGCTTCAGACAGGCCCATCGGCAATCGGTACGGGTGTGCAGAATCTCGACCTGAGTTATGTCTACACCGTGAATCCCGGACTGACGCTACGGGCGTCCGGAGGTATCACTCGGGCCAATCAATCGTCGTTCACCGGCGCGGCCGCGGTGGACAAGAAAGTGGGCGGCGTTTGGCTGTCGGGCGGATACCAACGCTACCTGGCTCTCTTCGGCGGTCTGATGCCTATCGGCGCTCCCGCAGGGCCGCTCCCGTTCGTCTCCGGTTTGGCGTCCGACTCCGTCTATCAGGTGGCATCGCTTCGCGTCTGGGGAAATCTGACCAATCGGCTCGGTCTGGAAGGCAACCTCCAGAGGGCGCTCAACGGAGTCACGCCGGAGAACCAGGGCATCAAGAGCGTCGTGGCTCAGCTTCGTCTGAACTACAAGATTAGCGACCGGGTGACCTTCTTCACGCGCACGGAATTTTATGGCCAGAACATTAGCGAGTTTTCGACATTTCCGATGTCGCGGCGGCGCTACTTCGCCGGCTTCGAGTTCTCTCCCACGCGTCCGCCGGAAGTGGCCGACGACCCGCATCGGCATAAGCCGCTGCCCGCAGGCTCGTCGCAGTCCCAGCCCCAGCCAGGCGATGGCCACGCTCCGGAGGAGCTCCAACCAATTAATCCGGAGGAGCGCCAACCAATGAACCCGGAGGAGCGCTAACCAATGGAACCGGATAAGGGTGGGAAGCGGCATTCCGCGCTCACGATTCTGAAAACACTCAAGCGCCGCAAGTTCTATCTGCTGGTGCCAATGGTGCTGGTCACGGCAGCGGTCGCGGTTTACACCGCAAGGCTACCGGAGCGATTTCGGGCAAAGGCTCTGGTGGCTTCAGAAACGGTGGCGCCGGAACCTTACTTGGGCGGAAGGGTGGACGCAGTGGCCACCGTGGACGTTCAGGAGCACTTGCGCGCCGTCCGCGAAACGCTTTTCAGCCCACCGCTTCTCGAAGCGGTGGTTCGCGAATTCGACCTCTACGACGTCAGCGGGACCGGGGGGACGGAGCGCGCGATCAATGCTTTGAAGGCACGAATCCAGATTCAGGTGGACAGCCCGGATGCCTTCTACGTCGGCTTCGAGGACGATCGTCCGCAACAAGCGATGCAGGTGGCCAACCGTCTGGCGGCATTGTTCGTCGAGCGAACGTCAGACCTTCACGGCGAGCGAGTGGCGCAGGTGGACAGCCTTCTGGACGAAGAGGTGAACCGGCTGCGATCGCAACTCGCCGACCAGGAAGAAGGGCTGAAACGCTACCAGCAGAGTGTGGCGCAAGAGCTTCCGGACCGTCTGGCCGCCAATCTCAAGCTCGTCGAGAATCTGCAGCAGCAGTCACAAACTAAGTCCGACCAAATAGCGGAAGCCCAGGCGCGGCGCCTGGCAGTGGTCGATGAGATCGCGTCTTTGACGAACCAGGGGGCTCTGGAGCCGGCACCGCGGCAGAAGACAGTCAACGAAGCGAACCTCGACGACTTACGGCTCAAATTGACGCAGCTCAAGACCAGGTACACCGTCGAGAATCCGGAGATTCAGAAAGCCGAGAAAGCAGTGCGGGAACTGGAGGCACTCGGAACGGTGCCGGGGGCTCGCACCGAACCGTCACCGCTGCACTTGCGCTATATCGCCTTGCAAGCCGAACTCACCTCGATCGATCAACGCGTGAAGAGCTATCAACAAGAGCGAGCCGCGCTGACGTCCCAGATGGCCAATTATGAGCAACGGATCGACTCTTCGCCAGGCCGGCAAACGACGCTAGGTGAACGGACCAGGGATGCGGCCCTCACGCGCACGCAATACGAGACGATGCTCTCCAAGCAACAGGCGCAGAAACTGGATCAGCGGGTGGAGAAGACCACCAGGCATGCCGCATTCCGGGTGATAGAGCCGGCCGAACTGCCTTCGGCCCCCTACAGTCCGCAACGCGCGCGGATGATCTTGATGGGCTTTGCAGCAGGGCTCGGGCTTGGATTAGCCCTCGTCATGCTCTTAGAGCAAATGGATACCTCCTTCGAGACGATCGAAGAGGTCCGGGGATTCACGAGCATCCCGGTGCTATCGGCGATCCCCACGATCAGCAATCAATTGCCTAAGATCCGCGCGGTTAAAAAGGAGCATCGTCACCCGATCCGCCTGGAAGCCATGATGCCGCTCGGCAATGGGTTATCGCCGGAAGAGCGGCGGCAATTCCAAACACATCGGCTCACGGTCCTCAGCGATCCGCAATCGGTTGCTTCGCAACAGTACAACATCTTGAAGCTGAAGGTGCAGCGCTGGAGGGAGCAAACGGCAGGCCGCGTGCTAGTTGTCACCAGTGCGGCCGGCGGAGAAGGAAAATCGCTGACGGCGTTGAATCTCGGGATGGCGCTCGCCTCGTCGTTCGAGGGACGCGTTCTGCTGGTGGATTGCGACTTAAGGCGTCCCCAGGTGCACGAGCGACTGGGACTTAGAGACCAGCCCGGACTCAGCGACCTGTTGGCGGTGAGCGACTGCGATGTCGATCCCTTTATCTCAAAGGTCGGCAACCTCTGGGTGATGCCGGGCGGGACTCATTTGAGCGACCCAGCCGGGCTTCTCTCCTTGCGGCGAATGCGGGAGATTGTGGCCCGCCTGCGAGAGGAATACCAACTGATTGTGTTTGACAGCCCACCTATCGTGCCGATTGCCGACAGCTATTTGTTGTCCGGATTAGCGGACGGAGTAATCCTGGTCATTCGTGCCCGGAAAACCCGCCGGGAGCTGTTACAACTTGCGATTGAGAGCTTCGGGGCTACTAACATCTTGGGTATTGTCCTAAACGATGTGGAATACGGAAACACTCCTTATGCTTATGCTTATCAGTACTATCAGCGGCACTATATGAGCCGTCGTTGAGATGTGAGACCACCAAATGGCCGAAATACTTTTCTGGACTGCTTTCTCGTGCATCGTCTACGTTTACGCCGGGTATCCGCTCTTGCTGATGCTCTGGCGGAAACTGTTCCGGCGGCCTGTGCACAAACAGTATCAGGAGTTGAGCGTCAGCCTGGTGATTGCCATGCACAACGAGAGGAAGAACGTCCGCGCCAAAATTCAAAATTGTTTCGATCTCGACTATCCCGCGGATAAGCTGCACGTCATTGTGTCACTCGACGCGCCGAGCGACGGCACCGATGCATTGCTGATGGAGTACGCCGAACAGGGCGTCGATGTTGTCTATTGTCCGGTACGCCGAGGCAAGGCGGAGGCTTTGAACTGCGGACTGGCTATCGCCCGCGGGGAGATCGTAATGTTTGCCGACGCCGAACAGCGATTGGAGAAATCCGCTGTCCGTGAGTTAGTAGCAAATTTCGCGGACGAATCCGTGGGGGCAGTGTCGGGAGCGTTGGTCCTGTTGGATACCCAAGCCAATGAAGCCAGCGATGGAGTGGGGCTCTACTGGCGCTACGAAAAGAAACTGCGCGCCATGGAGAGCGACATCCACTCCGTACCCGGGGCGACGGGAGCGATCTACGCCATTCGCCGCGAGTTGTTTACGCCGTTACCGGCGGGGACAATTCTGGATGACGTGCTGGTTCCGATGAGGATCGTACTGGGGGGGAAACGCGCGATCTTCGACCCGTCCGCGCGCGCGTATGGCTTTGTGACGCAAACGCCGGACCTGGAATACGAAAAGAAGAAACGGACGCTGACGGGCAACTATCAGCTCTTCGCGGAGATGCCCGAGTTGCTGGTGCCGTGGCACAATCCGATCTTTGTGCAGTTGGTGTCGCACAAGCTCGGACGCCTGATCGTGCCGTATTGTCTGGTTATACTGTTCGTCGCCAACCTGTTCTTACTGAATGGTCTGTATCGCATAGCGTTGGTCCTTCAGGTCATGTGGTATCTGATGGCCTGTGTCGGCTGGTGGGTAACGCAGCGCGGCGAGGTAAGCCGCGCATAACTCCGCGCGTTCCGCAGGAGTGAGGAAATATGAAGAGAACACTTTTGAAGGTCATACTGCTTCCATACATCTTTGTCCTGATGAACTGGGCGCCCGTTGCAGGTCTTTATTACTTTGCGCGCGGCCGTTCGCTGGGCATCTGGAGTCCGGTCCCAGTTAGACACACTTAGAGGAGCCTTGCACAGCATGACGGTAGCGACGACGATCACGGACCTGCAGGACACCACGGCGCTCGAAGCACGTCCAGAACCTGGAACCTCGGAGATCCGCACCGAGGTTATCAGCGACCTACCCTCCTTTCTGGCGCTGGAATCTGTTTGGAACGAAGTCGCGGAAGCCGCGGGAGTAGCTCACCCCTTTCTGGAATACCTGTGGGTGCGCACCTGGTGGGAATCCTTCGGCGCCGGGAGCACCCTGCACATTCTCGTCCTCAGGGCTGGTGGACGACCCATTGCCATCGCGCCACTGATGTTGACGCCAATCCGCATGTGGGGGATTCCGGTACGGCGGCTGGGGTTCCTCTACAATGCGCATGTTCCCCGCGCGGACTTCCTCATCGTAGAACGCCACGTTGAGGTCTATCGTGCCATCTGGGCCCATGTTTCGCGGAGCCGGTGCTGGGACCTTCTGCAACTCTGCCAACTCCCTGAGGGGGGCGCAACCCTGGAGGGGATGGCCTGGTTGGCAGCGGAGGCCAGGTTCCGCGCCGGAGTGTGGACATCCGATTCTTCTCCCTATCTCCCGATCGGTCCATCTTGGGACGAGTACTTCGAAAGTCTGGCGGCGAAACACCGCTCGAATCTGCGCAATCGATTTAAGCGCCTCAAGGCAATGGGACCGGTAGAGATCGAAACCATCGATTCGGCCGAGGGATTGGCGGATGGAGTGGAGGACGGCTTGCGGTTGGAGGCTGCGGCCTGGAAGGGTGAAGCTCAGACCGCGATCTCTTGCGATCCGGCCGTCGCCAGGTTCTATTCGACATTCGCAGAGCGCGCCACCGAGCGCGGCTGGCTTCGCTTACACTTTCTGCACGCGGGCGAAGCGCGGGTTGCTTTCGACTATAGCCTGTCCTACAAGAACAGAATTCATCTGCTAAAAGTCGGGTATGACCCGGCTTATGCGCGCCTCTCGCCATCGAACCTGCTACTCTGCCGGGTCCTGCAGAGCGCCTTCGAGCACGGCGTGACGGAGTACGATTTTCTGGGGGCAGACGCCGACTGGAAGTTGAGCTGGGCTAAGCAACTCAAACGGTACTGCTGGCTGTTCATTTTCCCCGGCACGTTCAAGGGGCGTTTTCTGCATTTCATCAAGTTCCAGCTGATTCCGCTGTTGAAGCGGCCCGGTTTTCGTCACCTGCGTGGGATCGTTCGAAGGGGGGCCTGAGATGTACATCTCATCCTGGCCGGGCTTAACACCGCATGAGTTCCTCCGGCCGCGCTCCGAAGCTAGCCGGCCCTACCCGCTGAACGATGCGAATCGACTCTCCTTCTGTGTGGCCCGCAGCGGCATCTATCACCTGTTCCGCGCGTTGGACTTCAAGAAAGGCGAAATCGTTCTGGTGCCCGACTATCACAGCGGCAATGAAGTTTCGGCGATCCGGGCTGCCGGAGCCACCATCGTGTACTACCCGATCCTGCGCAACCTGGAGCCGGATTTGGACGCACTGGCGCGTTTGGCGAAGCTGAACCCTCGCGTCATCTACGTGATTCACTACCTGGGATGGCCGCAGCCGATGAAGGAGATCGCGGCGCTGTGCCGCGAGCGCGGCAGCATCCTGATTGAGGATTGCGCGCTTTCTCTACTGAGCGAACCGAACGGCAAGCCGCTTGGCGCATCCGGGGACTATTCAGTCTTTTGTTTGTACAAAACTCTGCCCGTGCCGAACGGCGGCCTGTTGGTGCAAAACCGCAACGTCCTGGGAGGACTGGCTGCCCTGGAAATGCAACCCTGTCCGAGGACGACCGCCATCGGCCGCAGCGTCGAACTGGCATTCGAAGCGTTGAGGTCCCGCGCGGATCTTGCGGGCAAGGTCTTATTCGGGATCAAGAGGGTCCTTGGCCGTCTGCTGAGGGCGGCGGATGTGCGGCAGGTACCGATTGGCAACATCGGGTGGGATCTCGGCGACGTAAACGTTGCCATGTCTGCCATCTGTAATACGGTCATGAAGCGACTCGACTATGACCGCATCCGCAGGAGGCGCCGGGAGAACTTTCTCCTCTTGCGGCAGAAATTGGAGGGCCGGGTCACGATGCTGCGCGAAGACCTTGACGAAGGCGTCTGCCCGCTGTTCTTTCCCATCCTGGTGAGGGATAAACACGCAGCCGCGAAGGCCCTGTGGCAACGCGGGATCGGCGCCGTGGAGTTCTGGAACGAAGTCCGTCCAGGCGTCGAAAGAGATGGCGGTCCGGAAGCGCAATTCCTCCGCGCGCACGTGCTGGAGTTGCCGATTCATCAGGACGTCGGGCGGTCCCAGGTGGAATACATCGCGGATCAGGTGCGGCGCCTTGACCTAAAGATGGAACTGAAGATCGCATAAATGACAGCCGCATGTATAAGGACGCTGGCACTTCAAGCTCTCCCAACGGTGGAGCGAATTGCCGACGTGTCGGGATTCCTGGCGCTGCGCGACGAGTGGAGCGAACTCCTGGAGGCGAGCGACTCCGGTTGCCTCTTCCTGACTTGGGAATGGCTCTACACCTGGTGGAAGCATCTGTCCGCGGATCGGCAGCTATCGATCCTGGTTGTGCGACGCAATGGGCAGTTAATCGCGCTCGCGCCCTTCTGTCTGCGGCCTCCGAGCTTGTCTCGACTGCGAGTGCTGCCCGTCCTGGAGTTTCTCGGCAATGGATGCGTCGGCTCCGACTATCTGGATTTCATTGTCCGCAAGGGCTGCGAGTCGGAAGCACGCCGTGCGTTCGCCTTGGAGTTGGCGGATGAGCGCCGGGTGCTCGACTGGACACAACTACGGCGGGGAAGCTGTGCGGCCGCTGGTGTCGCCGCGGAACTCGGAGAGCGGAAGTGGAGCGTCTCAGAGACCGTGACCAACACGTGCCCTTTCATTCCCCTGGCGGGGATGACCTGGGAGTCCTACCTGGCGACGCTGGGGGCGGAGCATCGTTACAACTTCCATCGCAAATGGAAGCGGCTCAATCGCGACTACACGGTGCAATTCGAGCAGGTCCACACAGAGGAGCAACGCTGGGAATCGATCGACCTCCTCATGGAACTGCACAATCAGCGCTGGAGCGACCGCGGGGGCTCAGATGCATTTAACACTCCCGGTCTGGTCGATTTTCATCGCGAATTCAGCCGCCTTGCACTGAGCCGCGGATGGCTGCGCCTCTATGTGCTGCGGCTGAATCGGCAGCCGGCGGCGTGCCTGTACGGGTTCCTTTATAGCGGGACCTTCTACTTTTACCAGTCGGGTTTCGATTCGGCATATCAGAAGCAGAGTGTCGGCCTGGTCTCGATGGGTCTGGGCATTCAGCGTGCGATTGAGGAAGGCGCATCGGAATACGACTTATTGCACGGCAGCGAAGAATACAAGTCTCACTGGAGCCGCGAGAGCCGCGAACTGAGCAGGTTGGAACTATATCCGCCCGGCGGCATGGGGCGCATCTGCCGCGCGTCGGTACAACTCGAGCGGGCGTCGCGCCGGCTCGCCAGACGCGTGATCTCGAAAGTGTCCTTATGATTCGCAGCTGGATCAAAACCCGAGCCGCAGGCGTGTTAGGCAGGCTGACTGGCTCGATCGCTGCGCCGGTGGTGATCGGCTATCACCGCGTGGTGGAAGATTTCCAAGCCAGCGCCGCCAACTCGATTCCTTCCATGCTGGTGAGCCGGCAAATGCTGGAACGGCATCTGGATTGGCTGGGCCGCCGCTTCCGATTTGTTTCCCTGGATGAATTAGGCGCGCGGCTCGATGGGAGCGATAGCTCTGACGACCCGATCGCGGCCATCACTTTCGACGACGGTTATCGCGATCTCTACGAGCATGCGTTCCCGCTCCTCCAGAAAAAGGGCATTCCCGCGGCAGTATTCGTGGTGACCGACTTGGTCAGCACAACGGGCGTGCAGGAGCACGATAAGCTCTATCTTCTGCTGGCGAGGCGAGTGGCAGATCGCAGTGCAAAGCCGGGCGGGCTCGCCGGTTTGCTGCGCGCCCTCGGGATTTCAGTGGCAGGTATCGTGGCCGGCACTCCGTATCAGGCCACTCGGGCACTTCTCGAGGCGCAGCCCCAGGAATCCATACGAAGAGTCATCGCTGCGCTGGAATCCGAAGTCTCGATTTCGGAAGACACTTTCAAACCCTTCCACTCCCTTACGTGGGAGATGCTCCAGCGGATGCAGCAGGCGGGTGTGACGATCGGCTCCCATACCAGGACGCACATCGTGATGACCCACGAGAGCGACGAGCGGGTAGCCAACGAAGTGACAGGCTCGCGTCAAGAGATTGAAAGAAAATTGGGGACTAAGGTTCGACACTTCGCCTATCCCAGCGGGATATTCAACACCGCCTCGGTAAACGCCGTGGCGAACGCCGGTTATCGATTTGGCTACACGGTCTGCAGCCATCGGGACACCGGGCACCCCGAGTTGACGGTGCCGCGGACATTCCTGTGGGAGAATTCCAGCCTGGATTTCCGCGGCGCCTTCTCGGGTCCGATTTTGAACTGCCAGATCCGCCGTGCTTTCGACGTAATAAGTGGATGCCGGCAGCGCCACCGAATTGGCCAGGAGAGCGGAAATGTCCAGGGATAGCACCGCGCCTGTGGAGACTTGTTTCGCCACACCCGGCGTTTCCCAAATCCGCTTCACGGAGCCGACTGCAAGCGCCACTGGGGCGCCGGCCTCCTACTGGCTGCTGCTCGCATTCCTGTTTCTTCTTTACGCGAATCTGCCGTTTGTGCTGCCTGCATCTGAAATAGTGCACCCCGCCAAAGTCGTGGCCGGAGCCGCACTGGTCATGTTGCTGGCCGAGACCATCTTCGGGCGGAGGACCCTCAACTTCGCCTGGCCCGAGGGAGCTTGTCTATTGGGCTTTTTGGGAGTTGCCGCGCTCTCCTGCCTGACTGCGCTGTGGCCGCGCCAGGCCGCGGAATCCCTCTCCGATCTGGTGAAAATGGCCCTCGTCTATTTCTTCATTGCCAACTGCGCTAATACCGAGCGCCGCCTGCGGGGCGTGATGTGGACCATCGTCATCGGCGGGCTGATACCGGCTGCAGGCACCTTGCGGAACTACTTACAGGGCAACTTATTCGAAGGCCGGGCTTCCTGGCTCGGGATCTTTGCCAATCCGAACGAAGTTGCCTACAGCCTGGTCATCCTCGTGCCTGTGGCGGCATTCCTCGCGACGGATCTCGGTTTGATGCCTCGCCTGGCGCTGCTGGGAATTTCGATGGTCTATATTGCCGCCATCTTTGTAACCTTCTCGCGCGGCGGACTGGTGGCGCTGGCAGTAGTGGTCGCTCTCTTCGCCTGGCGGAAGCGAGGAGTCTGGGTCTGGGCTGTATTGCTCGTCTTAGTGGCCGCCGGCCTGGTGCTGGGCGGCAAGTATTGGTCGCGCGGCGAAGACTTCTCCGGCCTGAAGGGCGATACCAGCTTTCGACAGCGGTTCGCTACCTCGCAGGCGGGTCTGGCGATGTTTGCCGATCACCCCATGCTCGGCGTGGGATTGGGATGCTCGGTGATCGCGTGGCCGCTATATGCGCCCAACGACCTCTATTCCCGAGGCGCCTTAGTGACCCATAACACCGTCATTCAGCCACTCGGAGAGACCGGAATCTTTGGCTTCGTGGCATTTGTAGCGTTTGTTGGTTTCGGCATCTATCACGCGCGCAAGCTGGCCCTGGACTCGTCCAAGCCGAGCCTGGCCAATCTGGGTGCGGGCCTGGAAATCGCCGTCTGTGGATTTGTAGTCTGCGGGCTGTCGGGGGGCTACGTACTTACTTGGTTTCCCTACATTCTGGTCGGGATGGTGTCGTCGGCCAGGCTGATCCGGGGAGAGAACTGATGGCTGCCGCGCCGATTATCGCCCCAACGACGATCGATGACCGTCCCGCCACCGGTTCCGAGTCGGTCTTCAAGCCGGCCTTGTTGCTGATGTCCGGACGAACCGTGGCCTTCGCCGCGACATTCTTTATACCGCTGGTGCTGGCACGGGTCTTCGACGCAGCGCAGTTCGGCACTTATAAGCAGCTCTTTCTGATCTGGGGCACCATTTTTGCCGTCGCCCAACTCGGGATGGCGTCCAGCTTGTATTATTTCCTTCCGCGCGATCCTCAGAAGGCCGGGCCGTATGTCGCGAACTCCCTGCTATTCCTGGCGGCCACCGGACTATG
>Ga0182030_10003212_pt1 | contig 34905 bp, 30 predicted proteins | sample 812S3MmetaG_FD_121299 | JGI IMG/M metagenome (GOLD analysis project Ga0182030, IMG submission 121299) | Permafrost microbial communities from Stordalen Mire, Sweden - 812S3M metaG (Illumina Assembly) | ecosystem: Environmental > Terrestrial > Soil > Wetlands > Permafrost | place: Sweden...
ACCCAGCACGACCGTAAGGCGCATCAGTTCGAAATTACAGACAAGGGTATTCGCGTTTTATGATACTCACGCCCATGCATTTGTTGAATCGCGAGTAAAAGAATTGCGCGAAAACTTTCCTCAAAACAAGGTAACCGGAGAGGTTTATGACGGTCGTGTTGCTGAGACTATTTTAGATCGAGCAGATAAATCGAATGCTGATTTGATTGTGCTCGGCACCCACCATCGTAAGAGGATCGACTGACCATTACTGCCAGATATCATCTTCTCCACGAAGCAAATAACTTTCTACACAAAAAAATAGGCTGCTCGAACCCGCAATCAATAAAATAATTGCACTCAAATGATACGTTGGATCATCCACAGCGAAGCTTGACCGATCCAACACCAGGGCCAAAACTAAAGCGCCAGAACCGAGAAGTCCGAAGAGCGTATACATTGCGGCTTTCAGATCGCGCAAACTTAAATTCATTATTGCTCCTGACCATTAACAGATTTGCGGCTATGACTTTATCTCTATCTAGCGGCTTTAAAAATCTAAGCTTCTAAAAGAAACTCGTTTTCTATGGTTCCACAATGATGGGCTCCCGGCGCATGCTGCACCGCAGGTGGTCGAATTACTACTACGGAACAGGGCGCCTGCAGTGTGACCCCTCTTGAAACGCTGCCCGCTAAATGTTGGTTTAGCGATATTCCCGCGCGATAGCCCATTACTATCATGTTGGCTTGCCAGCCTCGAGCCTTTTGCAAAATTTCGTACACAGGCATGCCGGTAACAACTTCTTGCTCTACGTTCGCATCCGCAAGATAGCGGGTGATACGTTGCGCAATTTCGTCGAGCATTCCCTCGGCCTTCTCGACCTGCTCAATAACTTCATCCTCATTATGAGAGCTGCCGACGACATGCAGAAGTTTGAATTCTGTGCCTCGAAGCCAACGATAATTGCAAACGAAATCAATGATGAGCTTGGCGTCGAAAGCGCCATCTACAGGCAGCAAAATCCTCATAAGTCCTCTCGAAGTACCAGACATTAGGAATAGTATGTCCGTTCAAGCTAAATCTGCAATCATCCATTAGGCTGACAATGCAAATAAGAACTCCCTCAACTGAACTTGCATTTAAAAAAAAATGACATAAGTTCAGTCGTTAGATGAATGTGCCGCATCCAATGAAGAGTCAAGATGTTCACGAGAGGATTTCTAGGAGCGGCCATGAAAATTTTGATTGCAGCTGACAAAGAGACAGGTGAAAGTCTTATCGATGGACTGCTAGATCGTAGCTGGTCACCAGACGACGAATTTAGAGTTGCTACGGTGCTTGATGTCAGTGATGCTTATACGCCGTGCGCAGAGGATGGTGGCAGTCCTCACGTCAAGGAAAGAGCGCTCGGCGAGCAGAGGCAAGACCTTGTAGATAAGCTTTCACGAAAGATAAAAGCTCGGTATCCCTTATCCAAAATCACAACCTCTGTCCTTGCCGGCGATGCGACAGAAGCATTGACCGCTGAAGCAGATCAATGGCTCGCGGACCTGATGGTAATAGGGACGCATCACCGCCACGGTTTATCTAGATGGCTCGAAGGTAGCGTCTCGGAAAAAGTCACCAAAGCAGCAGGCTGCTCGATGTTGATAGTTCCAATTAACGTTTTGACAGCACGCTAACCAGACCCAGCGAATCTTTTAACCGTCCTGAACATAGCAAATAGGTAAATCACGTTGGCTGCGACCTCGCCGTTCAAAACCAACGAACCAGTGCCCTTTCACAAGGGACCTTAGTGCAAATCATCCTTTGGGATAATGTGCATTTCTCACAGCAGATCTATACTGATAATTGAAAAGAGAAACCCAACGGGGACGAAAAAAATGAAAGTCCTCAGGGCAGCAGGCAACCGAGCTAAGCTTCGAGCCTGAAGACCCCAGCAACTGCTGGGGTCTTTTTCGTGTATTTCCGAGCGTTGGACTTGCAGATTTAAAGTGCAATTCGAATGCTTAATCGACCGAACCGCCGTATGCGGACCCGCACATACGGTGTGTGGCAGGGAGAAGTCCGTGAGGACTTCCCCTATGCCGATTCGTACTGTGTCGTGAAAGCAATGGCAATTAGAAGACGATTACTCATACATGTTGAGTCCAGTCTCAAACATTGCGGCCGTTGGAAGTTCAGAGCTCATCACCTCTTTGGCGGTGTCATTGCTAGCATGCTGATTGACTGGTTGAAATGCCATATCTTTTTTTGAGGAAATTGGTTCGTTCAGAACTGGAAGACTGGAGCTGCGCACTATAGTGACGGTGCATGCGGCGTGTGAAACGACTGACAACGAAACGCTTCCCAACAAAAAACGTGAAAAGCCTTTTCTTCCATGGGAACCCAGGACCATCATGTCTGCCGGCCAATCTTCAGCTAGCTCCAATATTCTGTCCTGCGGTCGACCGATTAGTACAGCGATCTCGATCTTTATTGAGCTATCAAGTTTTTCCTGTAACCGCTTACGCATATTATTTAATAACTTCAGTCCTGCCTGCGACAGAGCTTCGATCAGCTGTTGATCGTAGCCAGTCCCATAAACGGCCGCAATTTGGGCAGTGCTAATGTTCGGCTCTACTATGTTGACTAAACGCATGGTTGTATTCGCAGGCCATGTGTGGTGCCCAACGTAGTCGACTACGGCTGTTCCAAAAAATTCATCTTCGATGGCTATCAGTACTTTCATCGTGTTATCCAAAACGTGTTTTTCAATCCTGGCAGGTTTTTTTGATCTGGAATTCATTCCTAGGGATGATCTGTTTTATCATAATCGTCGATGATAAAGAAAAAACGATTCAGAAAAGCCGGTTATGGAACTAAAATCTGAGTCCGTGATGTTTCGATTTTGGACGACTCCTTTAGCTCACGTATATCTGGCAATAGAAGTAAAACTACTAATCCAAAAACATGTCCCAGTAGCAAGAAAGCACCCAGCCATGCGCTGTACCCCTTACTTGTACAGTAACGAACAAAGCCGACTACATATAAAACAAGCACGGCAAGTGACGTAAAAGCTAGAACCACCACTGGCGGTCCAGTTAACTCGAGCAACCAATTATGCGTTGGTGAAGTAATCGCAAGTACTATGGGCCCAATCGATGCCACTAAACCCGCTACTATGGAAACTATCATAAGCAGCGCGCCCGGACGAGATAAGCCATTTGATTTCATTGTTAGATTCCTCTGATTGCTGCACAGGGCAACTCGCAAACGAGACCTCCCTGATAGGAAAAAATTAAAAAGGGGACCAGCTCAGGAAAAAGCTCTGTCAAATTGAACGCCACCTCTATCTTGAATGCACTTGAAGTCTGAGACATCGTCCAGGCGGATGAACGATTTTCGAATTTGGATCGCATTTCAATTTGACCGCATTACTTCGTTCGATGGATGAAACACATCAGGCTTTGACTGACAATAAGGTGGATACTTACGCCGAGGACGAGGACATGAAAATACTTCTTGCTTTAGACGACTCTGAGTGCTCTAAGCAAGCATTTGAAAAGGCGCTAGCCGACCGAACGATGCCGCCAAAATCGAAATTCAAAATAGTTTCTGTTGTTGAGTCACTTGTCGGAACATACCCGGTGTCAGAATTCTACGTGCTTTCGATGGTCGAAGCCGAGCGAGAGATGGCCGATGAACGAAGAGCGATGGTCGCCCGATACGTTGAACTGCTTAAGGAAAAATTGCCGGACGCCGAAGTGACCGGAGAAGTATTTGTAGGCTATCCGGTCGAAAGAATTCTTGTCTGTTCTAAACAATGGCAGCCCGACATAATCATACTTGGCTCGCATGGACGCCGAGGCTTTCAACGCTTCATTTTGGGAAGCGTAGCCGAAAGAGTTGCTCGTGAAGCAACTTGTTCCGTGGAAATAATACGCACGGCTACGTCAGTAGATCAAAAAGAGGACACTAAAGAAATGACCGCCGCATCCGCTTAGTGTTACCAGAATAATCACAAAATCGCGAAGGAAGCCTCGTCGTGTTCGAGCTTTGTAGAAAAAACTTACCGCTGCTTACAGTGCCTCCAGTAGCAATCATCGCGACGATTGCCACACAGGCTATGCTGACTGTCAGTTCCGTGGACGTAGCGGTGCAACACAAAACAAGCAAACCAATCGAGCACCTGATCAATTTATTTCTGCCACGCGCTCCAGTCAACCAATGGGTAGAAATTCCAGATTGGCTCGCTGGGACGTGGTGTTCATTTAATAAATTCGAAGTTCATCCCAAAAGCGAGTCACGGAAAAAAAACACATCAAAATCAGAACCCAAGCAATTTCAGATCGAACTAAAACTCTTGGCGGTTTCAAGCATAGGAACAGCCAGGGATTCTCAAGGTCATGTATGGCAATATATCGGAGCTCCGAGCTCCCGACAGGTGCGTGTGGGAAACCTCATCGAGCGCCAGACGATTGAGAAATTTGACATCGTTATTAAGAGCCCCACACTTGTCGAGGTTCAGTCAGTAGTTTTGATCGAAGACAGCGATTGCAAAACAGGCAAAAGATATAGTGCAATTACGGAAAAAACAGTGATAACTCACCAGTTCGTTGCTCCAGACGAAATGTGGACTCACGTGACGTTGACAGACTCTGATGGCGTCAATCATTTCTCTAAAACATACGAAAATGCCACCGGTGAACTAAGAGTTCAAAAATTTCAACAAAGCAATATCGGAGATCTGCAAGCATTATTCGACCAGTTCATTAAAAACAAAAATTAGGACCAAAACGAGGACAGAGGAAGGAAGCAGATAAACTGGCGGACATATCACCAGGCTCTTGTTATGTCGAGCGCACTGGCTAATTTACTGGACAAGGATCTCGGCTCCTCCGCTTGCGTAGGCATTCTGTTGCCACCATCGGCGGCGGCTGCTCTGATCAACATTGCGGTTACCCTGCTGGGAGACGTTGTACGCCAGATAAGTTCAAATCAATGAGATATTGTGTCCTGGGAGGAGAACCACTTAAGCAGCAGTTGTCGGACGATATCCAAAAGCAGCTGGGTATCTTTCCTCTTGCAGGGTATGGACTTGCTGAGACTTCGGCGGCGTTGGTATCAAATTTGCCGGAGGATGTGAAGTGGATTCTCACATTGCCGCACAGGCTTGCGCATCCTCCGTTGGAATGGTCTATAGGATTGAGCTCCAAAACAAGACCAGCTGCGTCTCTGACATGCTTTACACTGCTCAGCTTCTTTGGCTCTTTACCCATAAGGAAGGATGCGTGATTCCCGAATAATTGCGATTATAAAGCAGGCGATTCTGCCTACTAAATGCAACTAAAGCGCAAGGAAAAATTCGCTCCAACTCACAAACGAAAGGAATAAAATCATGGGCAAATCAGTAGGCATTGACCTTGGTACGACTAATTCAGTTGTTGCAGTCATCGAAGGTGGCAAACCAACGGTAATTGTAAACAGTGATGGGAACCGAACAACACCATCAGTAGTGGCTCTCTCTAAAGCCGGAGAACGTATTGTCGGATTATTAGCCCGGAGGCAGGCTGTGCTAAATCCAACAAACACGGTTGCTTCCATCAAGCGATTCATCGGTCGAACATTTGATGAAGTCGATTCAGAGAGGAAAATGGTGCCTTATACAGTTAAGCGCGGAGATGATGGTGGCTGCAGAGTCGTTATCGACAAGAAAGAATATTCGGCGGAAGAAATTTCGGCCATGGTATTGCGCAAACTAAAAGAAGATGCTGAAAAATACCTGGGTGAAAAAGTGACAAGCGCTGTGATTACAGTACCTGCTTATTTTAATGATTCGCAACGACAATCGACAAAAAACGCCGGGGCGATTGCGGGTTTGGATGTTTTGAGAATTATAAATGAGCCGACGGCAGCCGCGTTGGCCTATGGAATTGATAAAAAGAAAGACGAGATGGTGATGGTGTTTGATTTAGGTGGTGGCACCTTTGACGTCTCTATCTTAGAAGTCGGCGACGGTGTTTTTGAGGTTAAGGCTACCTCCGGTGACACTCACCTTGGTGGTGACGATTTCGACCACACATTAGTCAATTATCTTGCCGATCTATTTGAGAAACAGGAAGGTGTAGACCTTCGCAAAGACCCGCAGGCTCTTCAGCGCCTAACTGAGGCTGCCGAAAAAGCCAAGATAGAATTATCTTCTGTAACGGAAACCGTCATTGCTATCCCATTCGTGACAGCGACGTCGAGCGGTCCCAAGCACCTTGAGATGAAATTAGCCCGCGCCAAGTTTAACGAGCTGACTCACAGTTTGGTTGAAAGATGTCGAAAGCCGGTTGAACAGGCTTTGAAAGACGCCGGGCTTAGCCCGGGACAAGTCGACGAAGTCGTTTTGGTTGGAGGCTCTACTCGGATACCCGCAGTGCAGGCGCTTGTCAAAAGCTTGACGGGTGGACAAGAGCCAAACCAAAGCGTAAATCCAGATGAAGTAGTAGCAATTGGTGCCGCGATCCAAGCCGGTGTGATCGCCGGGGAAGTCGCAGACGTGGTGCTACTTGATGTGACACCCTTGTCCTTGGGCATTGAGACCATGGGCGGCGTATTCACCAAGCTGGTCGAACGTAACACAACTATTCCAACGCATAAATCTAACGTGTTCTCCACAGCAGAAGACAATCAACCGAGTGTTGACATTTTCGTTTTTCAAGGAGAGCGCCAGATGGCCAGGGATAATAAATCGATAGGTAATTTTAGGCTTGACGGCATTAAGCCAGCCCCCCGGGGAACGACAGCTATCGAAGTCTCATTTGATATTGACTCGAACGGAATTGTAAACGTCGCCGCCAAGGATAAAACGACGGGGAAAGAACAGAAAATTACAATTAGTGCCAGCACCAATCTTTCTAAAGAAGATATCGAACGCCTCCTTAAGGAAGCTACTGCTAACGCAGAAACAGACCGTCGAGCTAAGGAAGCCGCTGAAACGCACAATGAAGCCAATCAAGTTTGCTACTTGATCGAACATCAGCTAACAGAGGGCGACGGCAAAGTTCAGGAGACCAATAGGTCACGCGCTCAGATGCAGATAGCTGAGCTGCGCAAAAAAGTTGAGCGGAATGAAAACATTGACGAAATTAAAAAGCTGACTCTGGATTTGCGAGGGTTGCTCAATATGATTCAGCAGGACATCGCTTCCGCCGCTGCCCGGACGGAGCCGGAGACCGGTCAGGGGTCTGATCAAAGTAATCAGGCAGGTAAGCAGAATCATCGCAACGATGAAGACATTATCGACGCCGAAGTCACTGCTGCCTGATTACGTAAAATACGGATACAACATCCATTCCGAATACACTCAAAGGATAAACAAATGACTGAAAATTGCTCCGCAGTTGCGGTATTTCCAAATCACATTCAGGCCGAACAAGCAATAAAGGAGCTGCAGCTGTCGGGATTTGATATGACGAAGTTGAGTATTGTCGGTAAAAACTATCAGACAGAAGAACATGTGGTCGGTTATTACAACCTTGGAGATAGAGCTGCGAGCTGGGGTAAAATCGGCGCCTTCTGGGGTTGGATATGGGGCTGTTTGTTTGGTTCGGCTTTTCTTTTTATTCCCGGCCTAGGACCTGTAATGATTGGCGGACCGATCGTGACCTGGCTAATCTCAGCCCTTGAGACTTCTGTAGTGGTTGGCGGAGTTACAGCCTTAGGCGGAGCTTTGATGGGCATTGGCATTCCAAAAGACAGCGTTCTTACATACGAGACAGCAATTAAAAATGATCAATTTCTCCTGGTTGCTCATGGAACAGTTGAGCAGGTTGAGAAAGCTCGGTCTATCCTCGCAAACAATAATGGCGAGAACCTGACTGTGCATAAAGAGCTTGCTGGAACGGGCGCGGCGTCACTCAGATAAGCAACTGGGACCTAGTACACACACGCAGACCTTTTTGTCTAACACAGCGTCACCTGCTAATCTAGCGAGGTGGCGCTTTTGCCTTTTGTCACACAGAGGAATCTGCTTGGCGTATTCAAACCACGCCACTGCACATCTGCTAAATGGCGACAATACAAGATTAAACACTGGTAACAATTTCGAGGATGGATACCACTCATGGAAACGTTAAAAAAATCAAGAATCCAGTCACCTCACGAAAAGACAATTAAGAATCATGGATGAGATAAAAACGGAGTCCGAAATTCTCGATTCCTCCGAATTCCTTCGCGCGCTCTTTGAAGCGGCTCCAGACGCGATTCTTGTTGCAGATCGTGAGGGCTCTCTTGTCCGCATCAATTCTCAAGCCGAAAAGATGTTTGGCTATGATCGACATGAGCTGGTAGGCAAGCCGATTGAAGTGCTTATTCCACAACGGCTTCGCCACGGTCACAAAGCCAAGCGCGATAATTACATAGCGGAGCCACTCACACGCCAGATGGGTACTGGAAGAGCGTTATTTGGTGCGCGAAAGGATGGCAGCGAATTTCCTGTCGATATCATGCTCAGTCCGCTACGAGCCACTCAAGGAAACTTGGTGATTGCGATGGTTCGCGATATAACCGAGCACAAACAAGCAGAAGCGGCGCAACGCCAGAGGGATGAACTATATCGTTTGATATCGCAGGTAAAGGACTATGCCATCTTTATGCTTGATCCCGATGGTCTGGTTGCGACCTGGAATGAGGGAGCTGAACGTATCAAAGGATTCAAGTCCGAAGAAATTATTGGACAACATTTTTCGAAATTCTACCTTGAAGATGACGTTAAGGCCGGTAAACCTCAAGCTGAATTACAACGAACACGAGAATTAGGCAATTTTGAGGACTCTGGTTGGCGCAAACGCAAGGATGGTACTCAATTCTTTGCTAATGTCATATTTACAGCGCTCAAAGACGAATCTGGAAATATACTCGGCTTTTCGAAGGTCACGCGTGATGTAACCGAGCGAAAGAAGTCCGACGATGCACTCAAGAGATTGATGGAACAGCGGGAAGATTTCGTTGCCACCCTTACTCACGATCTCAAGACACCGGTACTGGCCGCTAATCGGGCCATGAAAATTATGCTCGAAGGCGACTTTGGCCAAGTGTCAGACGAGCAAGCATCAGTTCTTCAAACGATTCTCGACAGTAATAATGCTATGTACAGCCTGGTAACCACCCTTCTTGACGTCTACCGTTACGACAGCGGTGCCAAGCAACTCTCCGTCTCATTGCACGATCTATCTGCGGCCATCGACAATCTGGTCAAAGAACTTCGTCCATTTGCTCAATCCAGGGAGATTACAATTGAGAATCTATTACCACCGGTTCTGGCACCAGTCGTTTGCGACCTAGAAGAGATCAGAAGAGTCGTGCAAAATTTGCTTGATAATGCCCTCAAATACACTCAAGCAGGTGGACACGTAATGGTGCAACTGGAGCAGTCGCCTGGCACGACAACAGTTCTTGTACGGGACAACGGTAAAGGTATATCCAATGCAGACAAAGACAAGCTCTTTCAGCGCTTCTGGGCGCCAGCCGCAAGCGGCCGAAACTATGCGAGTACAGGTTTAGGTTTGTATTTGTGCCGGAAAATCGTAGAACTCCACGGCGGGCGGATATGGTGTGAGAGTCAGGTGGGAACCGGTAGTACCTTCTGTTTTACACTTCAGAATGAAGTTGATGTCGAGCGAATCCCAGCATGAATTTCAACTGCTGGCTGAGAAGGACGGCTCCTAGGCTCTTCATTTGGTACCCACTGCCGGCCTTACTGATTCTTTATTGCTGATATGCGCTAGAGATTTTGTTCTAAGCATGTCCTCAATAACTTGCCTTAAGTCATTGTAGTTACAATTCTCTCCGAGATATGGGCATGTCTTGCACGCGTCGGTTTCCCGTCTCGCACCACAGAATGAATCCATAGTTAAATATTTGTCGGCGCCACAAAGTAGCGCGGAGCGTGCCATAGTCGCATCAAGCGCTGATGCTAAGAACGTTCGCTCCTTCGAAAAAAAGAGGACAGGAGTGCCGCTGGATAATAGATCTTGTTTGACTATCTTGAGGAACGCGAATGGGTCCGTACTATCGTCGTAAACACTGCAGATGATCAGATCGATCTCCTTTTTATGCAGTACCTTCATAGCGTCCGGTATGTTATGGGCGAAGTAAAGCTTATGGTACTCCTGAAGACTGTTTCGCAACGGGGAGTGTCCACCAGTCCCTTTAAAAATCAATATCTGTGCCATAACACCGCCTTCGGACTGGGACAAAAATGAAGTCCGTCAGTTGATCAGTCCGTCCAGTAGACTCTTACAAATGTATCAGTGCGCTTGATCTCAAGGTTACCTTTAAAAGCTTGTTTCAGCTCTTTGCCGATGCGTTCTGCCAGAAAGTTTGTGGTCGTCAGCACGTGAACAATTCCATCTTCTTCAGTTGCCCCTGCCAGCTTGGCAGTCGGGTTCTTGTGCCAGCATCTGCCTTCGGTATGTTTTATAAGTCCTACTATTTCGCCGCTCAAAGCAGAGAAGCTCGAATTTGCCAGAATAACCTCTCCTTCATACAATTGTTGTTCAACTCTTGAGCAACCCGGACACAAGACTTGACTGGCATTCTTATCTAGTCTGAGGGCGCGCTCTTGATCTGAGGCAATATACCAATGCTTGTGGAAATTGACCGCGCCGCATGTTGGGCAATAGCTGTGACCCGGCTGAACTTGAAAGGCTCGATGTTCCTGTGGCTTCACTCGATGGTGCTCAGGTGCCTTGTATTTGGAAGACAGTGCCTGGGTAGTGTTGTTCTTGTTCATCAGTTTGCTCCTGCTGGTGGGATCACGGATTACTGTCATTGTCTTCGAGCTCGATCTGATTTACATGGGCATAATGGTTGATATTCAATAGCTATGCGCAGTTCGCTCGTTGCAGGTGAACTTGCATTTTGCTCTTTGCCCGCGAGATTCTCGACTTGATAGTGCCTAGCTCAGACCTAGTACAGAGAGCTATTTCGTCGTAAGTCATTCCATATAACTCTCTCAAGATAAACACGTTTCTGAACGGCGTCGACAGACGCGCCAAAGCTTCGTTGATGTGCACCCGAGTTTGCGCAATTTCGAAATATTCATCGGGTTGAGGCTTGCTATCGGGGATATCCCGTCCATGCTCGTCATTGCCGGCATCGCCATTACTGAGAAAATGATCAAGCGAAACTAGCATGTGCTTTGGACGCTTACGCATTTCATCATAAAACATATTCGTAATCAATTGATTAAGCCAACTCTTAAATGCTGCCGGATTGCGCAGGGCAGGAATGCACTTCCATACCCGAATGAAAACAATTTGCGACATGTCTTCATGATTTTGTGCCATATCCGGCGCCAGCCGGTGCAGCGCTGCGTATACAAAACGCAAGTTCCTTTTGTATAAAACAGAGAATGCAGCTTCGTTTCCCTGCTGGCAAGCCAGCACCAATTCACTATCGGGAAGATCACTGTATCTGGCTATTATATTAGTATTCAGTTTTAAATCTCTTGTACCCATTTTTAATAACACTCCATTTTGAAATGAGTCTACGCAATCTGTGCAAAGTGTTTAATCCGACATCCATTTTGGCAGCGCACTAAATCTGCTACTACACGCGGTGGCTTCCAAATTCCCCCACTGCTCGAATCAAAGGTTCCTTGAAGGCTACTTGAAGTTGATAACATCCACGCACGTCATAATGACGTCACAACGCTTACATACAAATCAGGCGTTGCATGCAATTGAGAATCTATAAGCAAATGATAGGCCACATGGGGACATACTAGCTTCATCCCAATGGACGATATGTCTACTGCGATCCTGCCCGCAATGCTGAACTAATTTCTTCAGCAACTTTCGGCGCACCCATTTCCTTCGCATAGAGGGCAACGAAAGTCAAAATTCATGAGTGCCCAATTAAGGGTGAAGCTCAAATGTACCCGGCAATGTGTAAAATCGTTCAATCAGTTGCCGTATCCTGCTACGGCTTTCACATGCCTTCAAAGACTTTTGTCCTTCTATCTTTATGCAGCCATCAGCCAGACGACTATCATTAATGACTTCGCGGAACCAGTTAGCATAGTCGCCCTTTTTTAGGTGATACAGCCAGGTTTCATCATCAACCCCATCTCCGATTTGCATGAACAGCTGCAAATTTTGAGCTCTCAGTTTGAGCCGTCGGTCTGGGCCGGTGAAATAGAAGCTTCGCTCGGAGCCAACATTTCCTTCAGCGTATTTACGCAAGTGGCGTACACGGGTAGTTAAAGAATCCGCAATTGTAATTTTGATTGGCTTTTCATATAGATGTCGTGACCAGAGGATTGCCTGCCCCCAACCTAAATGACCGGAAGCATGTTCTGGCTTTCTCTGTCCGATGATGTCCGCAAATGCATCAAGCGTTTTTTTAGTGTCTCGCCCAACTGCAAGTGCAAGGTCGATTGAACTTAAAACCTTGGATGATATCTGCTCTGGATCAACAGTAATCATAATAAAACCCATTCCCTTTTCGTCCCAAATTGGTTCAACACAGTCGATCCAATATGGATGAAGCATATGATGTGCCTCGTCAACTATTAGCCAATGCGGACGACCCGTGTCAACTCGCATTTTGCTTATGGTCGAAAATAATCGCGCGAAGAAGATGGGTCGCTCCTCAAAAGGCATATCAAGCAGATTAACGACAACGCTAGATTGAGGGTTGTCTAGTGCATGAAGCACCTCGGAGATTGTCCTGGATGAATCTGTAAAGGGAACAACCGTTGCACCTGGTGCCAGATCGTAATCTCCTTCGGGATCGATTACGCAGTATTGATATCCTGCCGATTCAAGATGCTCTAGCACGGTCATGCAAATTGTGCTTTTTCCAGCTTTAGAGGGACCAGATATCAGCATGCCTGTGTTAAAAGGCTTCAGCCATACCTTCTTGTCTTCCACTGTTGTGCCAAGTAATATTCTATGACGTTCACTACACTCAACAAAGTCGACTAGATCGTTCAGAAGCATGTGCCTGATTATCTCTACAACACCCTCGCCATGGTCGGCGCTGGTGACAATGTCAACAACGGCTTTCAAGTTAGGCAAGGCATTTGCCACGGCTACGGCGCACTCACATTCTTTGAGAAAGGCGTAATCGTTCTCCGCGTCACCAACACCGACGACGTTGTGCCGAGATAAACCAAGCTCGTGCAACGCAGCATTCAATCCGCTGGCTTTGTTGATTCCGGCAGGTAAAATCATTACCGCGCCTTTGTTGAAACAAATCTGCAAGTCAAGCCCTAGTTCCTCGATTGTTGCGAGAACGGCGTTTTCATGGGGATGCCAGGTTGCAGCAATGACATGCCCAACGTCAATTGGCTCGACGCCCTTTTGCTTCAATCGTTCAATAAAGAATGATGGCACAGCATCAGTTAAGACTCGAGTTGATTTAGAGTCTGGTTTGTAAATCACCGCGCCGTTTTCGCAGACTATAGAGTTGAATAAATAAGCGTGAGGAAAAACTGCAAGCAATTCTTCCAGTCGTCTGCCTGTCACAAGAATGAGCTTTCGCCCAGATTGCTGCAGGTCCACGAGAGCTGCAATCACTGCGGCACCAACTTTTCCATCCTTTGCCAGAGTGCCATCGTAATCGCACGCAAGCGCGTGATAGCGATAACCGCTCTTCACCAGGGTATCTACAAGGGACATGTAACTCTCCAGTGTTAATGGTTCAAGGTCTCTCCATCCATTGTCTTCTCTTGAATGGTAATTGGCTATTGATATCACGACTGATTGTTTGTCATCCGATAGATTGATTAACAAGCAAATACTTTCATAGACAGGTCCTGCTAACCGCTACCCATGGCTCAGGCTAGTCCTATCGGACTATATCAACCTCAGTACCCCGAACGACGCTAACCCTTCTTTCGTTTGACACAATTACAGCATGTGCAGCAAATGATGCGGCACTGAGTTTTAGCTGAAGACCGGCTTAACGAAATGGCGATTAGCCGCTCCTACAAACAAAAGATGTGAATATGGACAACACTCCAACAAACCAATCTGAAAATAGCGAGTCATCATCGAACTCAACAAACATGAAGTCTGTATTTATTGTTTGGACGATCGCAATCTTGATCAGTCTGATCTTTCAGTATGTTCAAACACTGCATTTGACTTATAGCGATTTTCTCAATCGTCTAGAACAATCCCAAATAAAAACGGTTGAAATAACCGACCAAAAGCTTGCGGGAGTTTTGATTGATCCGCAAACAAAACAAGAAAAAATATTTGAAACGGGGAGAGTGAATGCAGAAGTGGCTAGTCTGTTAGCGCACAAAAACATAACGTTTTCACGAGCTCCAGACTTTTCCAATATATTTGCCTGGGTGATCCCAATATTGATACTCCTCTTTGTGTTGAAATCAGTTGGTCAGAAGGTTTCGGAAGCTCAAGGTGCGACCGGTGGCGTATTCGGCTTTGGTAAAAGCAAGGCCCGTATCTATAAGGAAAAGGAAATCCGGATAACATTCGCGGATGTAGCTGGAGTAGATGAAGCAAAGCAGGAACTGCAGGAAATTATAGAATTTCTCAAATGCCCCGAAAAGTTTCAAAAACTCGGCGGCCGATTACCAAAAGGTATTCTTCTTGTTGGACCTCCGGGCACCGGTAAGACATTGCTTGCGAAGGCTGTTGCCGGCGAAACCAAACGCCCTTTCATGTTTATCACGGGTTCGGAATTTGTCGAGTTATTTGTCGGCGTTGGAGCGGCTAGAGTGCGAGACCTCTTCGAGCAGGCGGCACAAAACGCTCCTTGTATCATTTTCATTGATGAACTAGACGCATTAGGACGGGCGCGGGGTAGCGGAGTTCTTGGTGGTCACGATGAAAAAGAGCAAACTTTAAATCAACTGTTGGCTGAACTTGATGGATTCGATCCCAAACAAGGTGTGGTGCTTCTAGCAGCAACGAATCGTCCCGAGATTTTAGATCCAGCGCTTCTGCGTGCGGGTCGTTTCGATAGACAGATCCTGGTGGACAGACCAGACAAAGCCGGTCGAATTCAAATCATAAATGTCCATCTGAAGCAAATCGTCTATGATCCGAGCATCGACCCGGCGGCGATCGCGTCTATGACTACAGGGTTCACCGGAGCGGACCTGGCAAACCTGGTCAACGAAGCGGCACTGCTTGCCACTCGAAGATCCGCAGAAAAAGTTTCGATGAAAGATTTTAGCGAAGCTATAGAACGCATCGTTGCAGGTTTGGAAAAGAAAAATAGAGTCATAAACAATCAAGAGAGACAGATCATCGCCTATCACGAAATGGGACACGCGCTTGTCGCCATGGCGCTGAATTCTGCGGATCAAGTGGAGAAAGTATCAATTATTCCCAGAGGTATAGGTGCATTGGGTTATACAATACAACGTCCGCTAGAGGATCGTTTTTTGTTGTCGGAAAGTGAGTTAAAAACGAAACTCACAATATTAATGGGGGGGCGCGCATCAGAATCGGTCAACTTTAGCAGTATCTCTACTGGTGCTTCAGATGATTTGCAGAAGGCGACTGCGTTAGCACGCCACATGGTGACTCAATTTGGTATGTCCAAAAAATTGGGCCTGGCCGTCTATGAAAACAGCTCTAATTCCTTTCTACAAACGCCAGACGATCTGGCATACACTCAACGCACTTATAGCGAGGAGACAGCAAGAGAAATTGATTGCGAAGTAAAGCAATTGTTGGGAGACGCTTTTGACATGGCTTGCAGCATACTAAAGTCGTACCAGAAATGTTTATCTGAAGGCGCAGAACTGCTCATAAAAAATGAAACGCTGACTCAAGATGAACTCAAAGAGCTGGTCAGCAAATATTTGCCGAATAATGGTTACGTCGAATCGATGGTCTGTATCCCAAATATAAAACAGAGTGAGTTGATAGCTTCTGTTGTAACTTGATGTCGGCACACTAGCCTTGCTGGTCTGGTTGTTCCATTGAGAGGGTATTTGAACTTACTTCAATGAACGCCGAAAAATTCATCATTGATGTCCAGAATCAGAGCATCCAAGCGCTTTTGCCAGACCAGTTTCTCGCTCTGATTGGATGTTCTTTCATAAGCTTTGATAAGATACTTGTGGCTTTGGATTAGACCAGGCATATACGCCTCCGGTACGCGCTTTCTAAAAGCCTGAAAAGCATTGATACTTGCGGTTAGCGGGGCAATCGCTTTAGCAGGGGTATTCAGCTCTAAATAACAATTTCCAATATTTTGATAAGCGAAGCCATTCATAGCACCGTTCTTGATGCACCTTTCTAGCAGCGGCAAAGCTTCCCTGTATCTTTTGGTTTTCATAAGCAGACCGCCCGCCTTGCCTAAAAACATGTCGGATTCACCTGGACTCAATACCGCAGCCTGTTTGTATGATGAAATGGCCTCATCTTGGCGATTTAAATAATCTAGCACCGTCCCGCGCATATCTAGAAACCAAGTCGCATTGTTTTTCACCTGATTTGTGCTTTTTTGTGATAGCGCATAATCAATGACTTCTAGGGAAGCCGAAACTTCTCCTGCATCGTAAAACGTCTTGGCTATAATCTTTAATTGCTGCACATTCCCTGAGGTCAGGTGGTTGCACTTTTTGAATTCGGCCGCTGCCTTTTCTGGATACTTTCTGGATGCAAAATCAAGCCCTCTCATAAGGTGTGCCTGGTCTTCTCGTGACATTGCTGGCGCCAACGTCTGTGCAACGCAGATATGTGATGCACTTGTGACACTTACCAGCAGCCAGAATGCTAAGACGACTGAGTGCTTTCTCGATTTTAAAAAGATCATGTACTTAATTCACATCACGCTAGTGTGCCTACGACAACTTTCGCCTGATGGGTTTTAACGGGCTGATTGTGAGGAGGTAAAATCATCAGGCTCAATGTTGATAGTGTCGCCAAAAACTGGCCAACGTCGCGGCCGTCCGCTAAGTATCTTTTTCCCTGTTTTATCGTGGTTGGCACTACCAGCAACGTCGACGATGTTACCTCAAACGCGCTATGCCACGCATCATCATATACAGAATCTGCAATCACAACTTCTGATACTTTCGAAGGTTCGTTAAGGTCCTCAATCCATTGTTCTGATTTGGCGTCAAGACAAAATATTTCAGGTTGCAGTTTCAAATCTTCCGCAAATTTGAAAAAGCTCTTCATTGCCCTATTATCGAAGCACGTAGAATCAAGTATGAAACGTGCGGTTGTCCAGCGAAGTGGCTCAGACGATACCATTAGCACTGGAATCGGAGCAGCCTCAGCGACCTTCGCGCTCAGGCTTGTTCTTAAAATCGTGTGCGAGTCGTTTTGAAACTTTGCGCGCCTTCCCATTATGATCAAGTCGTGATTTTGCGCGTTCTTCAGTACCACTTCTGCGAGATTGCCCTCGCCCACAATAGTACTGGTTTCGATGCCATAACCGTTTGACCGCGATTCAAAAGCGGTCAGCAAAGATTGGGCTATGTTTTGCAACGAGCTGTTTATTGATTGGAACGCCGAAATGTAAACCCCGCTTCCAATCATACCGGCTAGCTTATGGCCGAGGAAATCCCAAATAGATTGCGTGTCCACCACAGATAAAGCGACAATTTTAGATTTTGTTTTGCGCGCCAGTTGCCATGCGGCTTGACTCGCATTCAGCGCATCCTTTGAGCCATCGAGTGCTACAAGAATTGAATTCATACTGTTCCCTCTCTCATGCTAACCGGATGATTTATTTCATTCTGCCAAGTCGTCATTTTTTAGAATTTCGAGCTACTGATATCGAATGGTTTGTACCTTTGTTGGCAGTCTAAAACATCTAGCCAAACTGTGTATCCATCTAATGACTGGTTATCTCTTAGCCTTTGCAAACCAACCCTAAGCAGTCAGCATGAAGGATGATCATCTATCCTTCGCAAAACCTGAATCAAAAAAGATCGATGGGCAAAAAGTATTTCAGCAATACTGCGCCCTATTACCAATCAATAGTTAAAGACAAAAAGACGCTGCAAGCTCTTTACGACTATTGCAAAAAACTTCCTGCTACACCCATTCAATCCGCTTCGATCGAAGGCTTATGTGAGCGCTGATATGCAGGGACAGTCCTTATTTTTCAGGCGTAGGTGAGAGGAGCTTCCCGTTATCGCCCATTTTGTAGACCACACCGATAGTCTCACCGCGACCGCTATCCACGTCGAACCGACCTTCCAGTTCAGAAGCGAACATTCCGGTGCCTTCCGCAAGTTGTGTCACTTTGGCATTCTTCCCAAGTTTACTTTGCAGAGTTACTTCGAATCGTTGAACGTCGTCCTGGCTCTTTACTCCGGCTTTGTTCATAGCGTCAATGATGCTGGAAGCTTTTTGATCGCTGGTCAGATTTCTGTTCGACATCGAGAGGGCGGCATCCTCTGCTGATCTGTTGTAGAGCTGCTCTGCCGCCTTGCTAATTTCAGGTAGCTTGTTCGGCACGGCTTGATCGGGTGATTTCGGCGCCTCAGCTGCTTTGGAATCGGAGGGTGTGGGCGCCGCTTCCGCCTTGTATGGCTGCGCTGCGTCTGCTCTCAGCAAACCGGTGCCACGGTTGTCTGATTCATCGACCAACGCATAATAGCCTTTCTTGCCAAACAAGCTAGTTGTGTCGAGATGCAGTGAAGAGCCGTCGGCTTTGAATTGATTGTTGATTGAATTTTGAAAGGTGTCTTCAGCCTGCTTAGCAGCTTCGCCGCCGCCTGCTTCTTTGTAGATGTTAGTTAAGGTCAGGGATAAAGCTTCCTTGGCTGCATCGGATGAAAGATTCCCGTACGAGCCCGACTCGTACTTTTTTGCCAGGGACGGCATCGATTTCAAATAGTCATCGAGTAGTGGATGAGCACTGTGGTCATTTTGACCTGCGGTCTGAGTTCTTTCAACTTGACTTTGACTTTGTTCGAGTTGCTGCATTTGGCTGTCCATGTGCGGGAAACATCACTAAATTCACTCTATCGAACGTGATGTTTTCTGGATAGGCCAGTTTTTAACAAGTCGGAAATAAATAGAATAGCAATTTTGACTAGCGGATCGACCCTTGCACCTCACCGGTTGGGCATTTAACTCAACATTACAGGCTTCCGATAGTTGTCTAAATTAAGGAGCATTTTCAATCGAATGACTTATCTCGTGTGTGACTTGCGATTGAATTGACCGCCGCTGCTGCAAGAGCAGAACGATTGATCTGTGGAGTGACATCATCAGGTGATACAAGCTTGAAAATATGCTTTCCTTCTTCAGTAATAGTTGCTGAATTCGCCGTCTGACTTACTTTTCGACTTAGCTCTATCATCAGCCGCTTGCTGTTTTTGACCCAGCGCATCGTAAACGGCTGCTCGGTGATCGTAGTACATTGAGAGCGGTGATTCTTTGATGGCAGCAGTGCAATCACGCAGCGCATCTTTGTAATTCTTACTCTTGAACTCCGCCTGCCCCCTCAAATCGAGCAATGCAGAATCGGTCGGATCTTTTGCGAGCTGCTTGGATATTTCAGCCACCACTTGCGATTCCTTCCCCTGTGCTCTAAGGCACTTCACAAGCAGGTTAAAACATCTTTCGTGGTAGGCAGAACCTCTGGTCATCGCAGTCCTGTAGCTAATTTCAGCATCCGCATATTTTTTTCCAGCTTGCTGGAGATCTCCCAATAACATGTAATTAGCTGCCGTTTCATGATCGTGGTTGATAAATGCTTGCTGATCCTTTATCGCTTCTGGTAAACGATTCAAGTGACTATAGGCAATTGCACGCTGACGAAATACACCTTCGTCAACTTTTTTCACACTCAAGCCTCTAGTGGAATATTGAGCGGCGTCGGCATATTTCCCTTTCATATTGGCAAACGTGGCAAGACTTTTATATGCGCGCCCGCACTCTGGATCTTTTTGCAACGCGAGGCTCAAACCTTGTATGGCAGAGATAAACCCAGGGCTATTATCATCTTTTCCCTCAAAATCTACGTAGGTTTCTGCAAGTGCACAATACATAGGCGCAGTTGCATTTGGTTGCGAACAAATTAATCGCAACTTCCTTCTGGCATCTAGTGAATGTCCAGTATCTATTAGCAGCTGGGCTTGATGAAAAGCCTCATCTAAAGGTGAAGCAAAAGTGGGGGCGTAAAAAAATACATTTACGGCACTGGTGAGTAAACCACTTGCGAATACTAACCGCCATTTGACTTCAGGAATACGTCCTCGATTACGTCAACGCCGTTTTGCGTCACCTGGTAATTGTTCCACATTGACGCCAGCTTTCCTCCCGCAGCTATAAGTTCTCGAAATGGCCCACTCTCCATCAGACAGCCATTTTCAAAAACATAAACCTGGTCGAAGAGCTCCAGCAGGTACAGTTTGTGAATAGCCGATATGACGCACTTGTCCGAATACTCCGAGAGAAGCCTCTCGTAGATGATCCGCTCGTTCATTGTATCGACGCTACTGGTAGGTTCATCCAACAATATAATGCTGCTGTCCTTTGCGAAATAAATTCCTCGAGCCAGAGCGAGCCGTTGCTTCTCGCCGCCACTAAGATTGATACCTTTCTCCGCTATATTGGTGTCAAATTGATCCGGCAGGCGTTCCATGACCTGTGTAAAACGTGCCATTTCTACAGCATCCTTCAGACGAGACTCGTCGGCATCCAACGCAAATGTAACATTTGTTCTGATGGTATCAGCAAAAATCTCAGGCTCCTGCGGCATCAAAGTAGCGGTGTGACTCAAATGTGCAAGTTTTCCAGGCAGTACTTTTCCGTCGCAAATTACTTCGACCTTTTCGGCGGTTTGTAGACCGCGAAGCAGGTTCAACAAAGTGCTCTTGCCACTTCCACTTTCACCTACAAGCGCGATTGCCGTCCCTCTAACGAGCTCTATATTCACATCTTCCAGATGATGTGTGCGATGCTTTTCGTCCTCGTACGTGAAGTGCAAACCATTGATTGCCAGGTGCTTCCAGTTATCAGGAAGGTCGAAATCTTTGGTCGCCATCTCCAATTTCTGGAAATCCTCGAAAAGAGGATCTGCACCCCGCACATTTGTCGCGTGCTGAACAATGCCACCATAAACGGTAGCAAAGCCATAAAACGAATCGCCGATGCGTCTTAAATATTCAAAGAGAGTGAAGAACGTTCCCGTTAAAATAACCTGGCCGGCACTGATTGTTGTATGAACGTACCAGAGAAGAACGAATACTATCATGACTACAATTACCAAACTTGTGAGTGACCACTTCAACTCGTTGAAAATAACATTCCTTTTGAATACACCAAAACCAACGACCAACCGTTTCTTGACCTCGCTGAGAACCGGTTCTTCAAGGCGCAGCGTGATCACGCTAACGATGTTCGTCACATAGTCATGCACAGCCGCAGCTACTCGGTTATTAAGTCGATTGAGTTCAGCATATTGCTTCACGAGTGCTTTATCGAATTTGAAAATAATGGTCAACGAGATAAGAGATGCGACACTCGAAGCAACGCCAGCGACTGGCATGAACGCATACAGAATGACTTGTGTGCCGACCAGTCGAAAGAGCATGTACATCACTTCGAATGAATTATCGAAAAATTGCGCCAGTGAAGCGGCCGCCTTGTTTATCTTGTCGATACTGTCGCCTGAATGATGCTCTCGATGCCACTGCAAAGGCAGCTCAGTCAAAATTTGAAACATCTGGCTTTTGTACGCGACCTGAATATGAAATTGCGTGATGCGCTCTAAAACACGGCCGGGTCCATGAAACATCCAGAAGCCCATTTTAATGGCGAAAAAGAGCGCTAGATAGTAGCACGTATCATGGAATATTTTGGCTCCGGCAGCGTGAGCGGCTACGTCTTCTTGAACCGCGTTCAACAACTTTCCGATGACGTAAGGTTCACACAGGCTTACTACTTGTGCCAGGGCAAAGATAAAAAATGTGCAGATCATTAGCGGACGAAACTTTCCCGCGTACTTCCACCCGGTCATGATCAAAAACGCTATAGGGACTCGTTGAAGCATTTAGGTGAGATCGTATTCAACTTCAATAATTGTCGCTGCTGGTGGACAGAACAAGCGGATATTCGAGCGCGGATCTGCGCCCATACCGCGGGAAATATGAAACATTGTACGTCCCCGACGAATCAAACCCGAGGCTTCGCTTCGCTTGAGTTCTGAATCAGTAATCAACGCACCGATACGAGGAATGCGAATCTGACCGCCATGAGTGTGGCCGCCGAAGCCAATATCGATACCTGCATCGCTCATCATTTTCAGCTTCTTCGGTACGTGGAACAGCGCGAGCAGAAGCTGATTATCAGGAACAGAATCGGTCAGCGCATGTAATTTCTCAGGTTTGATACCAAAGTAATCAAGTCCGACGATCGAGAAGCCCTCATCGTCAAAGCGCTCAATGTCGTTATGCAATACTTTAAAGCCAGCACGGTCAAGTGCTTCCAGGTGTCCGGTGACATCACGCCTTTGATCTGGCGAGCGCCAGGGTTTGTAAATACGCCCAATAGTTTTATTGATCATGTTGTAGGAGTAATAGTCGTGATTGCCGAGAATGGCATAAGCACCCAGTCTAGGCATCTTCGAAAGTATCTTGGTTGCATATTGCAGACCAGTTTCATTTTGAAAAATATCACCGGTTAGAAAAACCAGGTCCACATCCTCTTTACTGATGCTTTGCAAGAAGGCTATCTTATCGGTTTCAGGTTCAATCAAATGCAAATCAGACAGATGCAAAATCTTGAGCGATTTGCGCCCGGTTCCGCGTTCACCTTCTGTAATCCAGTTGCCAGTTGCAGCCCCGCCAACAGCCAGGCGAAGGCGTTCCAGTCTGAATGCCTTGGATTCAATTTTGCTCGCATAATAAAAGAGTGCGGCTCCGGCAAGGGATAAAAGACCCACACCCAGCCCCAGACCGACTACAGAGCGGGTAGAAAGATGCAAACCGTGGTTCATCTCCATTCCTCTTCAAACAGTTTTGACTTATTCAAATCAAAAACTTGGACGCGCACTCGATAAAATTGCATATGCAAAGACGCAGTTCGGCTCATTAAGAATGAGCGACGACGTTCGGCAATGCTCAGGTCAGTTCAGTATCTCTTCCATATTCTGCTGAACTATGCGATCACCTCGAGATTTTAGCGCAAGGTCGGGTGCCGTAAGCAGATTAACGAGATAACGGAAGGGGAAACCCAGGCCAATAAGAATGAAACCGAACAGTACATCATATGGCAGCGGATACCAACTGAGATTGCGAGCCTCTTCAAATACCCACGGCAGCCACAGTGGACCGTTGTTGACGCCCTGCACGACCGTCAATACAAGACACGATGCAAGCAAATAGATAAGACCGGTTAAATGAACAGAAAGCAATCCACCGACCAGTCCACCCAATTGTGCGAGGCTGGTTCGGCGCTCTTCCGTTACCCAACCTATGATCCATGAACCCGCGATCAACCCGATCAAATAACCAAAGGAGGGCTGCAGGTAGTAATCCAAACCGCCGCCGCCAGCAAATGGATTGACGCCAACTAACGGGCCGAGAAATCCAAGCAACAAAAACAACACGACTGAGATTGGACCGATAGGCTTTCCGAGCACATATCCAAGGAATATAGCCATAGGAGCTAGAGGCGTGTAAACAGTCGTTCTTATAGGCTTCGTCTGATGAAACCAATCAGGATGAGCCTTCTTGAGCTGCTCTTGAGTGGGCTTCGGCATCAACCTGACCGCTCTCGAAATCGTGCGCCGGCCAGTGTTTAGCAGATTTTGCCCGGTACCAGTCGGTAGATCAAGCGCAAAAAACGAGGTAAAAAACATCATCTGCAGGCCAATCAGAACCAGGACAAACTGCCCTGCGAGCGACTTTCGCTTAATTCTGGGGATACGACCGGCGACTAATAACCGCATTTAAGACCTGAAAACCTTCCAAAGGCTATTGTCTGACCCAATGGATCATCTCGTCAAGTGTCGCTACGCTCATTTGAGAGGGGCAAAGCGAGATTACTTGTCTGAAAGTTCGCCCGTTTTGTCTTGCTGTACACCTGAAAAGAACCGAGCCTGGTGCGACAAATCGGCATTTTCCTGAGCATCACGGTCGATGCTATTGTCACTGAACGGGTGGAATTTATTCAAATATTCCGTGCGCTCTTTGATCAGCTTTTTAAATTCGGGTGTTCTAATGCTTTCGGTCCAGAGCACTAATGCGTCTTCATCGTTATCCTGGTAATAATTTCGCCTTACGCCGAGGCTCTTGAATCCATATTTAAAATAAAGGTGTTGTGCCGATTCATTGGATACTCTCACTTCGAGCGTTATCCAGTTGGCGCCAACCTTTTGCGCTTGCAATATGTCGTGTATCAACAATCGTTCGCCGATATACTGCCTGCGATTTTCAGGATGCACAGCAAGCGTAGTGATATGGGCTTCTTCACCAATCAACCAGAAGCCCGTATAGCCAATGAGCGTATCTGTACCGTGAGGCAGGGCGACAAAATAATAACCCATAGAATTATTGAGTTCATTGACGAACGATTGGTGCGACCAGTGGTGGCTACCAAAAGCTACAGGCTCGATATCTAAAACCGCGCTCAGATGATCGAGCCGCATCGGTCTTATATCAATTCCTTCAAATTGGTCAAACATTTGTCTTCTTCAAAGTCACCGATGGTGCTCTCAGATATGTAGGAACGACCGAGTCGTATGGAAACTGTTGTCGAAGCTCTGATCGCAAATCTTGCTGAAGAGACTCTGACGGAGTGCCGTTAACCGGATCCAATCCTCTCAGTTTCTCATATATGTCGCTGACTTTCAAAGATAAGCCCGGCCAGGCAAACCTGGACTGTTGTGCGGCAACATTAGCAATAACCGGAAGCTCCCTGATTTCAACTTGTGAAGCAAACATGACAGGCAGGGGACTCGAAAACTCGGCAAGCGCGCGCGCATCTGCATAAACGGATGCAAATCCCCGGGTGAATTCCGCGACATCTTGCTGTTTGACATAAGCGGCTTCAACGCCTGTGGCTGTGCCTCTAGCAAGAAAGTAATGCCCAGCTGTCGCATACAGCGCTATAGCAAAGCTGCCAGGCAGCGCAGAGGCGATGCATTCCAGTAGAGAAACAGGGTAGAGCGGCAGATGCAAGGCTTGGGCCAGTGCCCTCGCAGTGACTACAGAGGTCCGAATTCCTGTAAAACCACCCGGACCAGTGCCGACCAGAATGCAGTCAATGTCACTCTTTTTCCAACCGACATCTTTCATCATTCGGTCGATCTCTGGAATCAAAAGATTGGCAGCCTCTTGCCTCGAAGCGCCAGAAGTTGCATCGACGACTACGGCGACATACTCGGAGATCACCGATTGGTCATTGATAAGCGCGATGTGTACGTCAGATTTACTGGTGTCAAACGACAACTGACGTAACATACAGATGCTCTCGGTGCCTACTTGGTAGTTTCAGTTTCAGCTTCAGCTTCAGCTTCAGCTGGCGGATCGATCTCGCTCTTGGCTTGCGGCAGCACAGGACCCTTGTAGATATTGTCAATTTGACCCAGAGCCTTCATCATGTCTGCGACACCATTCGATCCATTCGATCCATTCGATGGAGGGGTGGATTCCCCGCTACCACCCTCATTATCAATGGTGCCAAGTTCTACAACTTGTTCGCCACTTTCGTTCTGGAAGTGCATCTGCATTTCAGGAGACATCATCAGAGCTTCCAATTCAGCCATGTCCATGTCCATAGGCATCATCATAGGCTGAGCGCGGAATAGCAGCTGAATAGACTCTTCTTGAATGTTTCGAAGCAATGAATTGAACATCTCGAATGCTTCGCGCTTGTACTCCTGCAGTGGGTCTCTTTGACCGTAACCACGCAAGTGAATGCCCTCACGCAAAATATCAATGTTGTGCAGATAATCGACCCATTTGGAATCGATTGTACGGAGCAATATCTGGCGCTCTAGTTCGCGCATCGTCTCCTGCCCTATGTGCTCTTCACGCACCTGATAGGCGAGCTTGATTGCATCTAGCAAGGTGTGCCTGAGGTCATCGTAAGACAACCCTTTAAGTTCGTCGACAGTGATAGCCGAAATAATCGGCACGTCGTTATGAAGTGTGCTGAGCACCGTCGGCAGTTCTGTTTCTTCCCATGTCTCAGGAGGGCTATCAGGATCGATTTGAGTGCCGAGCACTATATCCAGATGCTCTTCCAGCATGTCTTCCATGTTGGCTTTCAAATCTGCGCGCTCGAGAATTCTGCGACGTTCGCGATAAATCACTTCTCTTTGCGTGCTCAAAACGTCATCGTACTGCAAGACATTTTTACGGATATCGAAGTGATGCGCCTCTACCTTGCGTTGCGCATTCTCGATAGACTTGGTTACCATGCCGGATTCAATCGGCATTTCCTCGTCGGCTCCAATCAAATTCATCAAGCCGGCAATCTTGTCGCCGCCGAAAATTCTCATGAGCTGATCTTCAAGAGAAAGGAAAAATCTGGTTGTACCAGGGTCACCCTGACGTGCAGCTCTACCTCTTAACTGATTGTCGATACGACGAGCTTCGTGTCGCTCTGTACCGATGATATGCAAACCGCCCAGGCTAACGACTTCGTCGTGGTAGACAACAATCTCATTCTTGATGTCAGCGGTCAAAGCTTTCAACTGCTCTTCATAGGTTGGTTCATCTATACCAACATTGTTTTTGAGCAATCTTTCTTTAGCCATCATCTCGGCATTACCACCGAGCAAAATGTCTGTACCACGACCTGCCATGTTGGTGGCAACCGTAACCGCGCCCTTTCGACCAGCCTGAGCCACGATCATAGCTTCTTTTTCATGATGCTTGGCGTTCAGGACCTTGTGGTCGATGCCCTTGCGTATAGCGTTAACAACTTTCGCAGTGCGCAAAATTGAATAAATTCGCTCGAGAAACTCGTCTTTCTTTTTGTACGGCTCTTCCAGGCTTTTGCAAACTTCTTCAAGCTTCGCTGCGTCAATCATTCCAGGACGTTCGAAAATCTTGAGCAATGGATCAACTGCAGCGCCTTCAATTTTTTGCTTCTTCATCAACTCTACGCACTTGGTTATTTTGTTCAACAAGTACGCGTTCATATGTTGAGGTTTGGCGAGAATCTCATCGATCACTTCGGATTTCTCGATGCTCGCTGTACCGACAAGCACCGGTCTTCCAGTTTCGTGAGTTTCTACAATTTCCTCGACTACCGAGAAGAATTTCTGCTTTTCAGTCTTATAAATAATATCTGGCTGGTCAACACGAACTGTTGGTCGGTTCGTTGGAATAGCCACCACATCGAGGTTGTAAATTTTCTGGAACTCGGCTGCCTCTGTCATAGCAGTACCGGTCATACCGCCAAGCTTTGGATAGAGTCGAAAGAGATTTTGGTACGTGATAGAAGCGAGGGTCATCGTTTCTTCTTGAATCGGCACACTCTCTTTAGCTTCGATAGCCTGGTGCAAACCATCGCTCCATCGGCGACCGACCATCATACGTCCCGTAAATTCGTCTACGATTACGATTTCGGGCTTACCTTCAGCAGTGTCGCGAATAACATAATCGGTGTCTTTCTTGTAAAGTTCCTTGGCACGCAATGCTTGCACCAGGTGGTGCGCGTAATTGAATTGCATATCGAACAGATCCGGCTGACCGAGCAAGCGCTCACCGTTCATGATCCCGCGTTCGGTAAGCAGGACATTTCGCCCCTTCTCGTCGACCCAGTAATCACACTCTTCGTCGTCTTTATCGACGCCTTTTTGCAACTGAGGTGCAACGCGAGTCATGCTGTGATAAATGTCGCCCATTGAGTCTGTCGGAAAACCAGAGATGATCAAAGGCGTTCTCGCTTCGTCAATCAAAATGTTATCGACTTCGTCTACGATCGAGAAAAAGTAAGGTCGCTGCACTAGCTCGTTCAATGACGTGCGCATGTTATCGCGCAAATAATCGAAGCCAAATTCATGGTTGGTACCATATGAGATATCAGCACGATAAGCGTCCCACTTTTCGTGATCTGGTTGATGTGAATAGACTAGACCTGTGCTCAAGCCGAGATAGCGATAAAGCTGCCCCATCCACTCAGCGTCACGTCTTGCCAGGTAATCGTTGACCGTCACGACATGCACACCGCGACCAGCAAGCGCGTTCAAATAAGCAGGTAATGTAGCAACAAGTGTCTTACCTTCACCTGTGCGCATTTCAGCAATTTTGTTGAAGTGAAGCGCCGCTCCACCTATGAACTGAACATCAAAGTGCCGCATTCCGAGAATACGCTTTCCAGCTTCTCGCACCACAGCAAAAGCTTCCGGGAGAATGTCATCAAGCACTTCGCCCAGCAACTTGTCGTGGCTGAAACGAATCTGCCCTGGCATCTTCGGCACATCATCGGGGATAAGCTTGACGTTAGGAGCGCTGCTCAGAGCATTTTCAATCTTCTGCTTAAACTGCGCAGTCTTGCCTTTGAGCTCGTCATCGGTCAGTTTCTGAATTTCCGATTCGAAATTGTTGGCGCGAACAACATGATCCCTGAGAGACTTGAGTCGCTTCTCATTCGTGTCGCCGAACAATATCTTGATGATTTTCTCTCTAACCACGTGTGACTGTTACCTCTGTTAATCGGAACATTGCTGGCTCAAAATCTGCAAAAGCCAACGCAGTCGGCTTGAATGCCAATCGCTCATTTTATCACGCGGAGCCCACTCAGCCTGGGAAACAAGGCTTTTCTCAATGTTTTGTCTATAAACTTTAATAGGTCAAAACTGGCTTTCCTGAGATTCCAACAGGTCCCGCTGCCGCCAGGCGGGAAAAAGCTCGAACGCAACAGATGAGCGAATCTCAATGTTTACCTTTGCTTCCTTAAAAATTCATTGCCGGAGCAAAGCCGGGAAATCGACATTGGCTCGACTTAACCTTTAAGCCCGGAAAACTTGAATATCGGGCTCTGAGGGCGGCGCGATATATACTGTAACGGTAAGCAGGCCACGGACCATGATGGACCATCAAAGAAAAGCGCGACGGACAAAGTGACTCAAGAAGCAACACCCACAAAAACAGCCTTATCCGGTCTCACTTTTGCGGAGATAGAGAAATTCATAGTCGATATGGGTTTGCCCAAATTTAGGGCAAAACAGATCCACAGCTGGATTTACACAAAATACGCTAACTCGTTCGAGGAGATGACCGAACTGTCAGCCGATTTGAAAGCGAAGCTAAACGAAGTCGCGACGGTACCATTGCTTGAGATGGTGCACCTGCAAGTCAGTCGTGACGGCACTCGTAAGTATCTCTTCAAGCTGCCGGATGGCAAAATCGTTGAAAGCGTACTTATGGTTTTCGATGATCGTACAACTTTGTCGGCATGCGTTTCGAGCCAGGTGGGATGCGCTGTCGGCTGCACCTTTTGCGCCACCGGCTATCTAGGATTTACACGAAATCTGAGCAGCCAGGAAATTGTCGATCAGATAATGAGCATTCAACGGGAATCCGGCAAACGTATCAGCAATGTCGTGTACATGGGACAGGGAGAACCGCTGCTAAATACCGACAACGTTGTTGATTCGATTCATGTAATGATCAATTCAGTAGGGATAGGCGCACGGCATTTAACAGTTTCAACATCTGGTGTCATTCCTGGTATCAAGAAGCTTGCAGAACAAGATCTTCCAATAACGCTTGCTTTGTCACTGCATGCACCCGACACCAAAACCAGAGAAGAAATTGTTCCAATCACGACAAAATTTACGTTGCCTGATCTGATGGATGCGATGCATCTTTATGCTGACACGACAGGACGTCGCGTGACAATCGAATATGTAATGCTTGCAGGCGTTACCGATCTTCCAGAGCAGGCAATTGCTCTTGCCGACATGGTAAAAAGCCTTCATTGCAATATCAACCTGATTCCGTTCAACCCCACCGAGAACAAAGAGGGCGTCATTATGTATGAACGCCCATCGCGCGAATCACAGCAACGGTTCAAGAAACTGGCTGAACGCACGGGGAAAACAGTAACGATCAGATTGGAGCGCGGCACCGATATTGATGCGGCTTGCGGTCAATTACACAATGCTTACAGCAAAGCGACTCGGCAGAAGGCTTGAGGCTGTCGAGCGGACACCCTTACACAGGCACCCAGCCAGGCACCACCAGCAGTACCGCTCGAAGCTAATAGTAATTAAAAGCCGCAACAAGATTACTCGTTGCGGCTCTCTCAGAATCTACGTGTGGTACGGTGCCAATTCACCGGGCTTGCGCAACATCTTATTCACTTCATCAAGATGAAGCTCTTCGCCCATGATCATCTCGCGTGCGTATTCTTCCAACAGAATCGATTTCCCTTCGGAGGCTTTCAGCAATTCGTAGTAAGCGCCTATCGCTGTCTTCTCATGCTCAAGACTCTCTCTGAGAATATCACCGAGGTCGTGCTTTTCTGTTTCCAGAAGCGGCCCAATCTTCAATGAAGGATGCCCACCCATCAACGTTACAAGCTCACCAGCTTTGTATGCATGCGCCAAACTTTCGTTCGCATTGCTCTGCATCCAACTAACAATTGGAATGCGATTGTAGCCATACACCATCAATGAATAATGTGTGTAACGTACAACTCCAGCAAGCTCGAGTTCCATAATCTTATTGAGAATTTGTATCGCTAAAATCTTGTCCTGGTCGTTCATGACTTCTTGTCCTATACAGATATAGTGCAAGAACAGTTTAACTGATTGAAAACCTGATGATCCTAATGCGTTGAGTTACGAGTCTGCATTCTGAAAAATCAATTGCGAGGTTGCTCTCTGAAAAGTCTCGCACGACTACCGGCGCCAGAATTTATAGTCATCTCAGTCGAGCCGCTCCATTTTGTGACATCACCTTTGGGACTGGGTGAACTGACATCACTGGCGGCTTGAAAGGGTCCCCAGCTCGGTGGTGCGATCGGAATTTTTGCCAGTTCCGCAGGACTATCAGGAATGCATCCTGTGTTTTCGATCTGCCCATTCGGCAACTTAAATGGTTCGAAGTGATGTGTTTGAGCAACAGGAACGTCCTTCGCTTTCCCGGCGACGTGCGATTCAGCCAGGACGATCACGCCAGGGTGTTCTTTGTCGAGCGCCTTCCCGAATCCGGAGACGTAGTTCTTAAATTCGCCATTCACTAAGGCAAACGATGGCAAAGTGGACGGAACGTCCTTAGTGCCATGCTTCCCGAGTAGATCCATAGAGAACAATGACTTGTCTGATTTTGTTGATCGTGTGACTTCATCCCTTGCTTGATGCACATCTGGCGCAGCGCTCGGATCTTTGTGATCTTTAGTCGACATTTGTTATATCCCCGCCCTTCTCAATAACATCAGAGTAATTTCTATCCGTGGCAAGCTGGTGACATAGATGCCAGTCCAAATTAATTCAGCTCTTTACACGGGGCACAACGGAATCATTACTAATAGCAAACAGAAGTTACTGAGAACGATTATCACAAAAAAAGCCGCCACCACTCGCAATGCGAAATGCGAAAGTTTGTTGCGCGAAAAAAATTATAGTGACAAATTTGAAGTTGCTCCCAGACGAAACCAGTTCCCAATCATCCGTTAAGCGCTGACTCTCAGCAGCACGATTACATCTTCAACAGAGGCAGGTGCTATGATTACAGCAAGCGCTGTGATTTTTTCTAGCCTGGGCTTTATTTCAGAAGCAAATTAGTCCGAGGGGGACCGGCTTTAAGTCCTACCGAGGCTCCGTCGCTGCACATATATGTAATTCGTGGCTCCAATGTGAGTCGACCGGGAGCTAAAAGTTCGATGAACAACCAAAATGACCTTCCTGAGCAAAGAGATGCGACTCAAGGAAAGCGCAAAATTTTATTCGAAAATCGTGAAAGACTACAAAAATACAGACAAGAAATCCAAGAACGCCGCAGACAGCTCGAAGAGGGTCCCTACTCTGCCGCTTTGCAAGACGAGCTTAAAGGACTGGCAATAACGATTGATGAGATTCAGGCGGAGATTTTACTTTTACAGCACGAAGTTGCCGGTCACAGAAGCGATATCGGCGTTCAAAGAGTATTGATCGATCAACCTCCATCCGATTTAAAAAATTTGACTGAAGATAGCCAGGAACGGAAGGAAAATGTGCAAACATTTCGTGAGGCGTCTCAGACTTTGAAAGAAGACAATCAAAAGAACAATGAGTCGACTCGAGATACGAAGGAATCAATACGTCATTGAGAGTATAAATCGAGAGATTAAATACAATATGGTTTGGAAAGCGACTGCACTCCTGAGTGTTCTTGCTGTGAGCATTTTTGCAACCTGCGGAAGCGCGACAGCCGATGAACAAGACTTAAATTCCCTGGTGAATCCAATTATTGGTACCGGCGGGCACGGGCATACATACCCCGGAGCAAGTGTTCCATTCGGAATGGTTCAATTGAGCCCGGATACTGGAACAAAAGGGTGGGACTGGTGCTCTGGTTACAACTACTCCGATCGATCCATAATGGGTTTCAGCCACACTCACCTTTCGGGCACCGGATGCGGTGACATGGGTGACATTTTATTTGCACCGATGGTAGGTCCGGTCGAAGCAGGACTAACAGACCAGACAAGCGATAAACCGTCCTATTCATCGACCTTTTCACACTGGAACGAGACTGCGTCACCGGGCTACTATTCAGTAAAACTCGATAGAGATGGCGGCATTCTGGTGGAGTTGACAGCGACGCCACGAACTGGAATGCATCGATATACTTTTCCGGCAAGCGACAAGGCAAATCTCATCGTTGACCTGACACATGGCATCAGCGACGAGCCGTTAGACTTGCAATTAAACTTCATCGGCAATAACAAGATCACAGGAATGCGTCGCTCTAAGGGATGGGCGCAAGATCAGTTTGTCTATTTCGTCGCGGAGTTCTCACAACCATTCAGTGATTTCGGCAGCATCGCAAATGATGACGCAACTCCGAGTCACAATCGAGAGGCACACGGAAAAAAATTACGAGGATACGTAACTTTTAAAACGAGGGAGAAAGAACCCGTCTTAGCCAGAGTCGCACTATCCACAACCGGTATTGATGGTGCGGAACTGAATCTTCACAAAGAAGCTTCCACGTGGAAATTCGACGAAGTGAAGCAAGCTGCGGCATCGCAGTGGAACAAGGAACTCAAAAAAGTAACAATACAATCGTCTGAACGCAAAGATCTTGAAACGTTTTACACGGCGGTGTACCACTCACTACTGGCACCGACCATAATTTCAGACGTTGATGGCAAATTTAGAGGCAGCGATCACAGGGTGCACGAGAATCACCAGTTCGCGACCTATTCTACATTTTCCCTCTGGGACACCTTCAGAGCAGAGCACTCGCTGTTCACACTGGTGCAACCGGATCTAGTAGATGCTTTCATTTCATCCATTCTGGAACAAGGGAAAAATAGCGAAAACAAAACTCTGGCAATCTGGCCACTATATGGTAACGAAACCTACTGCATGATCGGTTATCACTCATTTCCAGTTATAGCGGAAGCTTATCGAAAAGGCTTCAGAAATTGGGATACCAAAGCAATGCTAGCCCTGATGGTAGACAACAGTAAGCGCAATGACTGGTGGGCGGAAAAAGGCTATATCCCTGCAGATAAAGAAGATCAATCTGTTTCCAAAACTCTTGAATTTGCCTACGACGACTGGACACTTGCTCAATTTGCAAAAGACCTCGGCGAAGATGAACTTGCAAAAAAATATTTAGCTCGCAGTCAAGCATTCAAAAATGTATTCGACAAACAGATCGGGTTCGTAAGAGGCAAAATGGCTGACGGCAGCTGGCGCACGCCGTTCGATCCGGCAAACAGCAAACCGGGGGCACTGCATGACTTCACCGAGGGTAATGCCTGGCAGTATACATTTTTCGTGCCGCAAGATGTGTCGGGGCTGATTACAGAGCTGGGCGGTCGTGCGGCATTCAACACGAAATTGGATGAACTATTTACGAAAACAGTCACCAACGAAAAAGATCTGGTGCAAGACTTTACCGGAGTGATAGGGCAGTATGCCCACGGCAATGAGCCCAGCCATCAAATTGCTTACATGTACGACTACGCGGGCGAGCCCTGGAAAACTCAGGACCGCGTGCGTCAAATTAGAGATCGATATTACACAAATGGCATAGATGGACTTTGCGGCAACGAAGACTGTGGGCAAATGTCAGCCTGGTATATTTTCAGTGCGTTAGGATTCTATCCAGTCAACCCGGTCAATGGAGAATACGTAATTGGAACACCAGCGTTCCCGCGTGCAACCATAAGCCTCCCGAGCAACAAGAGTTTCACAATCATTCGTGACTCAAGCAAAAAATACATCGACAAAGTACTCTTAAATGGAAAACCTCTTTCGCATGTTTACTTGACTCACAAAGACATTACTGATGGTGGAAGCCTCGAATTCATCATGGCTGATAAGCCTGGAACCTGGGGAACGGTAGAACAAGACGCACCACATTAGGTGTTAAGGTAGGAGAATCTTCATGAACAGACTTAAGGACAAAATCGCAGTAATCACCGGCGGTACCACCGGCATAGGGATGGCGACTGCTCAATTATTTATCGAAGAGGGCGCCACCGTAATCGTGACTGGTAAAAATCCTGAAACGTTGAAAAAAGCAGAGGATACCCTGGGTTCGTCGGGTCACGTGATAGCAGCAGACACTGCCGATCTCGAAGCTATCAAAAATCTCTTTTCAATCGTAAAAGAAAAGTTCAAACGAATTGACGCTTTATTCGTGAATGCGGGGATTGCAAAATTTGGCAAGTTCTCAGAAACGACTCCTGAGATGTTTGACGAAATGTTCAACATAAATGTGAGAGGTGCCTTTTTCACAGTTCAGCATGCAGTACCGCTTATGCCAGATGGTTCAGCGATCTTACTCATGGCATCAGTTGCAGCAAGCAAGGGAA
>Ga0182030_10003214_pt1 | contig 34895 bp, 25 predicted proteins | sample 812S3MmetaG_FD_121299 | JGI IMG/M metagenome (GOLD analysis project Ga0182030, IMG submission 121299) | Permafrost microbial communities from Stordalen Mire, Sweden - 812S3M metaG (Illumina Assembly) | ecosystem: Environmental > Terrestrial > Soil > Wetlands > Permafrost | place: Sweden...
ATTTTCGTTATAGACGGCGAGGTAATAAAAAATGTCCTCGTTCTCAACATACATGCGGCGCAAACCGTCACTGACGATCACGGCCAGTTCGTAGCCGAACGCGGGATCGTAAGGCAGGCACGTCGGAATCGTGCTGGCATGCAGCAGACTATGGCCGTCCTGGTGTTGCAGCCCTTCGCCGTTGAGCGTGGTGCGGCCGGAAGTCGCGCCGAGCAAAAAGCCCTTCGCGCGGATGTCGCCGGCGAGCCAGAACAAATCGCCGACGCGCTGCGGGCCGAACATCGAGTAATAAATATAAAACGGCACCATCGGCACACCATTGGTGGCGTAGCTCGTGCCGGCGGCGATGAACGACGCCATCGCGCCCGTTTCGCTGATGCCTTCCTCAAGGATCTGCCCGTCCTTGGCTTCGTGATAATACGAAAGCGTCTTGCTGTCCACCGGCTCGTAAAGCTGGCCTTTGGACGAATAAATTCCGATCTCGCGGAACAGGACGTCCAAACCAAACGTGCGCGCCTCGTCCGGGATGATGGGCACGATGTTTTTACTGAAGCCCTTTTGTTTCAGCAAAAACCTCAACAAGCCGCCGAAGGCCGTCGTGGTGGAAATATCCGTTTTGGACGGAGAAAAAAACTCGGCGAACGATTCGAGCTTGGGCACTTCAAGCTTGGCCGGCTTGACGATGCGCGCCGGAATGAAGCCGCCCAGCTTTTTGCGCTGGGCCAGCAGATATTTCATCTCCGGACTGTCCACCGGCGGGCGGTAAAACGGCATGTCGGCGATGACATCGTCGCTGATCGGGATGTTGAAACGCGCCCGGAACTCGCGGAGTTCCTTCTCATTCATTTTCTTCTGCTGGTGCGAAATGTTTTTGCCTTCGCCCGCCTCGCCGAGGCCGTAGCCCTTGACCGTTTTGGCGAGCACGACCGTCGGCTGGCCTTTGTGGTCCATCGCGGCTTTGTAGGCCGCATACATTTTACGCACGTCATGGCCGCCGCGCAGCAACTTGGAAATCTGCTCGTCCGTCAGGTGATTCACCAGTTCGAGCAGCTCCGGATATTTGCCGAAGAAATGTTTGCGCGTGTAGCTGCCGGGCTCGACGATGTATTTCTGGTAGTCGCCGTCCACGCATTCGTCCATGCGCTTGAGCAGCAGGCCGGTTTTGTCGCGCTTGATGATGTCGTCCCATTCCGTTCCCCAGATCACCTTGATGACATTCCAGCCCGCGCCATGAAACAAACCTTCCAGTTCCTGGATGATTTTTCCGTTCCCGCGCACCGGGCCGTCGAGCCGCTGCAGGTTGCAGTTCACGACCCAGATGATGTTGTCGAGGTTCTCGCGCGCCGCGAGCGTGATGGCGCCGAGCGATTCGGGTTCGTCCGATTCACCGTCGCCGAGGAACGCCCAGACCTTCGGCTCTTCCTTCCACTTCACGAGACCGCGCGCCTGCAGGTAGCGGTTGAACCGCGCCTGATAGAGCGACATGACCGGGCCGAGCCCCATCGAGACCGTCGGAAACTGCCAGAATTCCGGCATCAAATACGGATGCGGATACGACGACAGCCCGCCGCCCTCGGCCAGTTCCTGCCGGAAATTTTGCAGGTGGCTCTCGTCCAAACGGCCTTCAAAATAGGCGCGCGCATACATGCCGGGCGCGGCGTGGCCCTGAAAATAAACGATGTCGCCGGGGAAATCTTGCGTCGCCCCGCGGAAAAAATGATTTTGCGCCACCTCGTAAAGCGTCGCCGACGACGCGAACGACGCGATGTGGCCGCCGACGTTCGTGTTGGAATTGGCCTTCACCACCATCGCCATCGCGTTCCAGCGGATGATGCTCTTGATGCGGCGTTCGATGTCGCGGTCGCCCGGATACGCCGGCTGCTGGTCGGGCGGGATGGTGTTGACGTAAGGCGTGGTCAGGCCGGCGGACGGACGCGGCGCGGTGCGCAACTGTGCCGCGATCTTTTCCAGCAACTGCGCCGTGCGCTCCGGCCCCTGGCTTTGCATGGCCAGTTCAAACACGGACTGCAGCGACTCGGACATCTTGTCGCCGTTGCCGGTGGACGCGTTCGCGCCACGCGAACCGTAATTGTCTTTTTTTGATGTTTTCACTTGAGTAAATTCACGCTCCAGCGCAGGGAATGCGCATCCAGATTAAACCGAATCCGGCCGGCCAACGCCAGTGAAATTACTCTAGCATGAAGTGGTGCAATCTCAACCTGCCCTCGCCCGCCGAACAACTGGCGGGCGACGAAACCCTGCTGGATTGGAGCGAAACCGGCCACGGCGAGGAAACCCTGCTGTTCTGGGAACCGCGCGAAATCTTCGTCGTCGTCGGCTATGCAAACAAGGTCGCTGCGGAAGTGAATGTCGCCGCGTGTGCCGCGAAAAAAATCCCGATTTTCCGGCGCTGTTCCGGCGGCGGCACGGTATTGCAAGGCCCGGGCTGCTTGAACTACGCGCTCATTCTGCGCATATCCGACGACGGCCCGCTGCGCAGCATCACCTCGGCCAACCAGTTCATCATGGAGCGCAACCGCGCGGCAATTGAATCCGCAATCCGCAATCCGCAATCCGCAATTTCAGTCCGGGGTCACACCGACCTTTGCCTCGGCGACCTGAAATTTTCCGGCAACTCGCAGCGCCGGAAAAAAAACTTCCTGCTCTTTCACGGATCTTTTCTTTTGAATTTCAACCTCGCGCTTGTCGGCGAATTCCTGCGGATGCCGTCGCTCCAGCCCGGCTACCGCGCCGACCGCAGCCACGACGATTTTGTGGCGAACCTCAACCTGCCCGCCGAGCAAGTCAAATCCGCGCTGCAAAAGGCCTGGAACGCGACAGAGGCTTTGCATAATCCCCCGGTGCAGGAAATCCAACGGCTTGCCACGGAGAAGTATTCGACCGACGAATGGAATTTCAAGCTGTGAACCGCACTAAACCTTCTTCCGCCGCCAACCCGCGATGAACATGCCATTCCCGCCCAAATCCTGCGGCCAGATTGTTTTTGTAGCGGCGGTCTGTTGACCGCCGGAAATCTCCGGCAACATCATCGGCTCAAATTCCGCCGCGAACTTTGCGTTGAAATCTGCCGCCACTTCTGTCGTCTCCGCGCGAGTCAAGGTGCAGACGGAGAAAATCAACTTGCCGCCCGGCTTCACGCTTGGCGCGGCATTTGCCAGAAGTTTTTTCTGGATTTCGGAAAGCTCGCGCACATCGTTCGGTTCCGTGGTCCAGCGCGCCTGCGGATTGCGCTGCCACGTTCCGATGCCGCTGCACGGCGCGTCCACCAGCACGCCGTCGAATTTGGTTTTCGTCGGCAGCTTCACGCCGCCATCCCAGAACACCGAGCGATAATTGAAGACTTTTGCGCGGCCCGTGCGGCGCTTGAGCTTTTGCAGACGCCACTCTGCGCGGTCGCTCGCCCAGATGAGTCCTTTGTTTTGCATCAAGTCGGAAAGATGCAAAGTTTTTCCGCCTTCACCCGCGCAGGTGTCCCACCACGTCTCGCCGGGCTTGGGATCGCAGAGCAAGCTGACAACTTGCGACGCGATGTCCTGAATTTCAAATTCGCCCGCGTGAAATTCCGGCGTCTTGAATAAATCCTCCTCGCCGCGATACAGCAACGCATCCGGCAGCAACGGGCTGACGTCCGCGCCAAATAATTTTTCCGCCAGCGCGCCCGCCGTGCCGCGTTTGGCGCGCAACCAAAGCTTTGGTTGTCGCTGCAACGATAGCAGCCAGTCATCGCTCACGTCCATTTGCTCCGCCGTCCACGCGGGCACGGCTTTCTCGCGAAGTTCGGACAGCGGCACGTTGGATTCGTCCGCGCGGAACCGGTCGTCCAGCCGCAGCGCGAGGCGCATCTTGGATTCCACACCGCGCTCGTCGCGCAGCCAGACGTGCCAGCGGTAATAGATGAAAACGGTTTTGGCGATTTCCGTTGCGTCGAAGGGCGCGAGGTCTTTGATCTGCTTGAGGACTTCGCGCAACGCGGCATCCGCCGGCTTGTCCTTGCCGGTCTGCCGGATCACTTCCGCCGCGATTTCGTGAACTTTATGAATCACAGCCCGCAGCATACGCGATTGGGCCGAGACAATACAACGCAGGATGGAGCGCCGGTCTCCGACCCGGCGAGTTTCAAGCCACACCAGCAACGTGCCGGGTCGGAGACCGGCGCTCCGCCTTACGCCTTCGCCACCAACTGCCGCAAGACATAAGGCAAAATGCCGCCGTGCTGGTAGTAGTCAATCTCGATGGGTGTATCAATACGGCACTTCACCGGCACGTTTTCCACGCCGCCGTCCTTGCGCGTGATCTTGAGCGTCAAGTCCTGCTGCGGCTTGATGTTCGCGTCGAGGCCGACGATGTCGTAGGTCTCCGTGCCGTCGAGTTTCAAGCTATACGCGGTCGTGCCGTCCTTGAACTGCAGCGGCAGCACGCCCATGCCGACGAGGTTGCTGCGGTGGATGCGCTCGAAGCTTTGCGCGACGACGGCCTTCACGCCGAGCAGGTTCGTGCCCTTCGCGGCCCAGTCGCGGCTCGAGCCGGTGCCGTATTCCTGGCCGGCGATGATGACCAGCGGCGTTTTCTCCGCCTGATATTTCATTGAGGCGTCGTAAATGCTGACTTGTTCGCCGGACGGCTGGAGCTTGGTCACGCCGCCTTCGACACCGGGCACCATCAGATTTTTAATGCGCACGTTCGCGAACGTCCCACGCGTCATCACGCGGTCATTGCCGCGACGCGAGCCGTAGCTGTTGAAATCCTCCGCCGTCACGCCGTTCTCGATGAGATATTTTCCGGCGGGCGACGTTTTCTTGATCGAACCGGCGGGCGAAATGTGATCGGTCGTCACGCTGTCGCCGAAAATCGCGAGCGCGCGGGCGTTCTTGATTTCCGCGATGCTGCCGGGCTGCAATGAAAAGCTTGTGAAGAACGGCGGCTCCTGAATGTAAGTGGATTTGCGGTCCCATTCGTAAACATTGCCGGTGCTGGACGGAATTTCGTTCCACTTCGGATTTTGTCCGGCGAAATCCTTGTAAAGTTTGCGGAAAACTTCCGGCTGCAACGCGGCTTGCATCAGATCGCGGACTTCGCGCAACGTCGGCCACAGGTCTTTCAGGAAAACGTCCGCGCCGGATTTGTCTTTGCCGATCGGATCGTGATTCATGTCAATGTCCACGCGGCCCGCGAGCGCGAACGCGACGACGAGCGGCGGCGACATGAGAAAATTCGCCTTGATGTTTTGATGAACGCGCGCTTCAAAATTCCGGTTGCCGGACAAAACGGAAGCGGCGACCAGATTGTTTTTCACGATCGCGTCTTCAATCGCCGGATGCAACGGACCCGAATTGCCGATGCACGTCGTGCAGCCATAGCCGACGGTCTGGAATCCAAGTTGGTCGAGATAAGGCGCAAGACCGGTCTTGTTCAGATAATCCGTGACAACGCGGCTACCGGGCGCGAGCGAAGATTTCACCGTGCTGTTGACGGTGAGTCCGCGTTCGACGGCTTTTTTCGCAAGCAAGCCGGCGGCGAGCATCACGGACGGATTGCTGGTGTTCGTGCAACTCGTAATTGCCGCGATCAGCACCGAGCCGTTGCGAACATCGCCCTTGAGTTGCGGCGCATTTCCGTGAATTGAATCAGGCGTCGGATGTTCGTTCAGCATCTCGCGCTCGCTGCGCCGGACATTTCCATTTTCCTGATCGCCGCCGCCCGGATGAATCTCACCGCCCGCCGAGACATGAACCGTGCGCGACAATTCTTCGACCTTCATGCCGAAACCGCTTTCCGTTACCGGCTTTGAAAATGCCGAGATGAAATCACGCTTCATGTTCGACAATTCGATTTTGTCCTGCGGCCGTTTCGGCCCGGCGACACTCGGCACGACCGAGTTCAAATCAAGTTCGAGTTCCTGCGAATATTGAATGTCGCCTTTTTTCGGAATGCCCCAAAGCCCCTGCGCCTTGTAATAATTTTCGTAAGTCTTGACCGCTTCGTCGCTGCGGCCGGTCGCGCGGAGATAATTCACGCATTCGGAGTCAATCGGGAAGAAACCCATCGTCGCGCCATATTCCGGCGCCATGTTCGCTATTGTCGCGCGGTCCACCAGCGGCAGCGCCGCCGCGCCGGGGCCGAAGAACTCGACGAACTTGCCGACGACTTTCGCCTTGCGCAGCATCTGCGTGACGGTCAGCGCCACGTCGGTCGCGGTCACGCCTTCGCGAATTGCGCCGGTCAGATGCACGCCCACGACATCCGGCGTGAGGAAATAAACCGGCTGGCCCAACATGCCGGCCTCGGCTTCGATGCCGCCGACGCCCCAGCCGACGATACCGAGACCGTTGATCATCGTCGTGTGCGAATCCGTGCCGACGAGCGTGTCGGGATAATAAACTCCATCCGCGCTCAGCACACCCTTGGCAAGATATTCAAGGTTCACCTGATGCACGATGCCGATGCCCGGCGGCACCACCTTGAACGTGTCGAACGCCTGCATGCCCCACTTCAAAAACTGGTAGCGCTCGCGGTTGCGGGAAAATTCCAGATCCAGATTTCTCGCCATCGAATCCGCCGCGCCCGCAAAATCCACCTGCACGGAATGATCCACCACCAGATCCACCGGCACGAGCGGCTCGATGATCTTGGGATTCTTGCCGAGCTTGGCCACGGCGGTGCGCATCGCCGCCAGATCCACCAGCAGCGGCACGCCCGTGAAATCCTGCAGCACGATGCGGGCGACCACGAACGGAATTTCCGCCGTGCGCGATTCGGTCGGCTTCCAGTTGGCGAGTTCCTTGACGTTCGCCTCCTGCACTTTCAGCCCGTCGCAGTTGCGCAGGACGGATTCCAGCACGATGCGGATGGAGACCGGCAGCTTGGAGATGGGGCCGACGCCGGCGGCCTCCAGTGCGGGCAACGAGTAAAAATTCCCTGATTTCCCGTTGCCGAGATCAAATGACTGAAGTGTGTTGAATAGATTATGTGGTGCGCTCATTTAGTTCCTTAAACGCCCTTAAAAATGAAGATTACCCGCCAACGTGTCAAGCGAAGGGCGCGGGCGAATTTAATTTCCTAAACGGAGCGCGGCTGTGTAGCAGACCAGCCACAACGCCTGGAACATTGCTGCGGCTGACGTTTCGTGCACAGCCGCGCTTCGTCAGCTCGCCGCCGGCTCGTGCGGCAACAGCTCCTCGATGCGCTTTTCCAGCCGGTTCAAATCCAGCGGCTTGGTGAAAAAATCCTCCGCGTGCATCGCCACGGTGCGCTTGGTGACTTCGCTGGAAAGCGCGCTCATGAAGATGATCGGGATTTTCTTGGTGGACGGCTGGCGGCGCAGGATTTCGCAGACCGACAGGCCGTCGAGATCCGGCAGCAGGATGTCCAGCAGGATGAGATTGGGCTTCATCTGCCGCGCCTGGCTGAGGGCGTGGACGCCGTCGTTGGCCACGATCAGGTCATAGCCGTGCCCCGCGAGCTTGTATTGCAACAGCTCGATGAAATCATTCTCATCATCCACGATCAAGATACGCGGCACCATCGTGACAACCTAGCTTACATTGCGCCAAACACAAAGACAGCCGGGTTAAAACCGTGTGACGAATGGGAAACGGAAAACACACCCCTTAATAACCAGACCACCACTTTTGCAGGAGTAGAGGTAACGAGACTCAAATTTAATCAGAGACTCCTCATGTCGTCTCCTACTCAAACCGGGAAAACACATTCACGCGAATTTCACGAATTCACACGAATTAACATCCCATTCGCAATAATTCGCGCAATTCGCGTCAACTCCGCTTCAATAAACCAGCACCAGCACCGACGCCATACTCACTGCACGCCGACGCGATAGAAATACGGACCGCCGTTGGTGGCGGTGGTGTCTGTGTAACTGGTCGAACCGGCCTGGCCGACGAGGTTGCTTTGAATCGGAGTGAAGACCGGGAGATTGGTGCTGCTCAACAAATAATACGTCACGCCGCTCACGCTCTGCCATGTCACCGTGATGCCGGTGGTGTTCGTGGTTGCCGGTGCTTGCAGGGCCAGCACGGAGGCGGCATTGGTGGGATTGGTTCCCGCTTTCCATTCCTGCCAGTTGTTCATGCCGTCTCCATCCAAATCCGCGTAATCAGCGGTTCCGTCTGTAGGCAGACCGTATTGCTGCGCCCAGGCATAGGAAAGCATCGAGGTCGGTGTTTGATATTCATAAGCGCCGATGTCCACCGTGCCGCCAACAATGCGCGGGTTGCCGTCCAGATCCGTTGTTCCAGTGAAGTAGGAGTTGTTTCCAGCATTGATGCAAGGCGAGTTGGACTGTAGATGGTAATCGCCGCCAGCCAAATTTACGAAGGCCGGCGCATTGCTGATGCTGTTGTTGGGCAGGGAGGCATTGCCGATGCCCCCCAGCGTCGTGCAACAATTGGTCAGCCGGCACATGTAGCAATCCGCATAAATGCCGTTGCTGTTGTAGTAAATGATGCTGTTGACGAGGGCGCAGCCTTCCGCCGCACCCGAAACGCGCGAGAGATTTCCCACCACTGTGCAGTTATTCAACGTGCAGTCGTAAGCCGCGCCGCCATCAGTGCTGTTGGTGTTCCCATTGCCGGCGAGCAGGCTATTATTGGCCGTGCAATTCCACACGCCGCCACCTTGTTTTGCGACGTTGTTGCTTACAGTGCAATTGTTCAAAATACATTCCATAGCGCCACCACCGTAAAGGCCGGCGACATTTCTGCTGATGATGCAATTGGCCACCAAACTGCTATTGCCCGAAATAACGCCGCCGCCGTCGTTGGCCGCGGCATTTCCGCTGATGACGCAATTGCTCACGACACAACTTGCTTCCATTACCAGGCCGCCGCCGCTCTGGGAAGTCTGGGTCGCGCCATTCGTCAACGTAAAGCCGGACAGCGAGGAAAACGACGTCAGATAAACGCAGCGGATGGCATTCACGCCGTTGGTGGTGCCGGGAACCTGATAGCCGACGATGGTCGTGACCGCCGGGCCGTTGACGCTTTGGATGGTCAAATCCAATCCGGACGGAACAAAAACGCGGTTCGTCTGCGTCTGTCCCGGACGCACGGCAGCACCATATTGATAGATGCCATTCGTCACGAGAAGCATGTCGCTAACACCCGCGATATTAATGGCATCCTGAATATTCGTCGCCGCCGTCGCCCAACTGGTGTAAGGCGCAACGGGATTGGTGCCGTTCGCATCCACATAATGCGTGGCCGCCAGCGCGTTGAGGGGAACATTGAGAGAGATGACGGCTGCCAGTGAAAGCCAACTCCAAAGATTGCCTGTCCAAGTTTTCATAAAATTGAGGAGTTGATTGTCATTGGTCTTTAATCTGAATTTTACTGCACGCCCACGCGATAGAAATACGGGCCGCCGTTGGTGGCGGTGGTGTCCGTGTAACTGGTCGAACCGGCCTGGCCGACGAGGTTGCTTTGAATGGAAGTGAACACCGGGAGATTGGTGCTGCTTAACAAATAATACGTCACGCCGCTCACGCTCTGCCATGTCACCGTGATGCCGGTGGTGTTCGTGGTCGCCGGCGCTTGCAGTGCCAGCACGGAAGCCGCGTTGGTGGGATTGGTTCCCGCCTTCCATTCCGCATAATTGCTCAGGCCGTCACCATCCGAATCCGCATAATCGGCGGTGCCGTCCGTGGGCAGACCGTATTGCTGCGCCCAAGCGTAGGAAAGCACCGAGGACGGCGTCTGATATTCATAAGCGCCGATGTCCACCGTGCCGCCGACAATGCGCGAGTTGTCGGCAAAGTCGTTTGTGCTGATAACATAAGCATTATTGCCGGCGTTGATACAGGGCGAGTTGGATTGAAGATGATAATCTCCGCCAGCCAAATCCAAGAAAAGTGGTATATTGGTGATATTTCCAGCCCCCCCAGGATTTGGCATCGTGCAACAGAAATTCAAAGTGGAATAAGCATAGTTTGAACCGCTGGGTGCGAAATTGTAATAGACGATACAGTTATCCAACGTCGAAGAATTCGCACCACCACCTGTTCCTGCGGAATTACCGATTAATGTGCAATTATTCAATTGGCACGATACCGCGCCGCCGCCGATATAACCTGCCGCATTCGTGATCAATAAACAATTATTGAGCGTGGCACTGTTAGCTCCACCTCCCCACCAAGATGAGTTGTATTCTAGAATACAACCAAACAATGAGCCTCCGATCACTCCGCCACCGGATCCAGGAGCATTATTGCTGATCAACAATGAGTTGTTCAAGGTACAGTAGTAGGCACCACCCGCATAGTAAGCCGAGTTTCCGATCAAGGTGCAGTTTACAAGGGCGCTGTATTCTGCCCCGCCACCCGCATTGTAGGATGCCGCATTGTTCGACAGGAGACAACCATTAAGAGTAGCCTGTAGAGCACCTCCGCCGTCATACATTGCTAAATTGCCAGTGAATATACAGTTGTTTAGCGTGCCTTGGTAAGCACCACCCGCAGAGTCTGCGGCGGAATTAGCCGTCAGAACACAATTTGAAATAATAACGCTGCCAGATTCACAAAACACCCCACCACCACTTTGTTCCAATACAGCATCTCCCACGGCTCGAGTGGCCCCGTTGCTTAAAGTAAAACCGGAAAGCATACTGTTGTTGGTCATGTAAACACACCTGACCGCTGCATCACCATAATTAGTTCCGGGCAACGTATAGCCCTGAATAATTGTCACTGCCGGACCATTGACGCTTTGCACAGTTATCGCCTTGTTGATTGTCACACGATTGCTCAAGGAGCCATAAACGATTCTTCCGCCTGTCAGGTAAACGCCATTTGTAACCAGAACCATTGCACCCCCGGAAGCCGCATCCACGGCATCCTGAATGTTCGTGGCAGCCGTGGCCCATGAAAAATAAGGCGATACCGGGTTGGTACTGCTCAAGGAGACATAATGAATGGGTTTACTCGAAACATGCACAATGTTGGTTGCACTTACTCCACCTAGATTACTGCTGTTATATGCCGTCAACACAACCTGATAAGTTCCGCCTGAGAACCAAGAATGCGAAACAGACATCTGGTTGGTCATCGTCACCCCGTCTCCAAAATTCCAGACACTGACAATGGCATGGCCTAAAATTGTTCCTGAACAGTTTACCGTAAAACCGGTTGCAACATTGGTATAAGTTAGCTGCATACCCACACTCAAAGTGCCGTTAGCGTTGCCGACATAGAATTCGTCACAACCAATGGAGGGTGGATTTAGCCACAATTGACCGTCAATGTCCGTTCCCGAAGTAAAGTTTGTGCTACCAACTCCGCGGCACGGAGAATCGGCGCTGATATGATCACTGTCGGTAAGTTCAGGCTCATTAGTTATATTTCCGACGCCGCTTACTGACAAAGGCAATGTGCAGCAGTAGTTCATCGTCTCGCTGGAATAATTTTTTCCATTGGGCGCTGAGTTGTAGTAGTTGATGCAATTGTTCATGGTGCAGGAGTTTGCTCCACCCCCTATTTTTGAACTGTTGCCGGTGAGCGTGCAATTATTGAGCGCGCTAGAGTTGACACCTCCACCACTTTCGCTTGCCTGATTGCCGGTGAGCGAACAGTTGTTAAGCGTACTATTGTTTGCACCACCACCCACAGAGCCTGCTACGTTGCCAAAAAGGATGCAATTATTCAGCACGCTGAAGCTCGCCCCACCGCCATTTCCGGAACCTGTAGCGAAGGTGGTGCTATTACTACAGACGGTGCTGTTATCAAGTGTGCCACCGCAAATACCACCACCTTCGGCGACGGCAGAATTGGCGATCAGCACACAGTTGGAAATTACGGCGGTGGAGGATTCGCACCAAATCGCGCCGCCACTGTTTTCATGGCTTGCATCTCCGGCGCTGCGAGTGGCTCCGGCAGTCAGAGTAAAGCCTGCCAAAACAGAGTTATTGGTCATATAAACACACCGCACAGCCGCATCACCGATTGAGGGGTTTCCTTTGATCGTGGTAACAGCCGGCCCATTGACGCTTTGCACCGTAATTGTTTTGTTGATTATCACGCGGTTGGTTAAAGAGCCGTAGGCCACGCGACCGCCAACCTGATATACACCATTTGTAACGAGCACCAGCGACTGGGATACCGGCAGCGCGGAATCAATCGCATCTTGGAGATTAGTTGCCGCTCTAATCCATGAATCATAAGGCGCCACTGGATTCCTCGAAGCGGCATTAACATAATAAACTATCTGTGATTTCACATAAATCATGTTTGTAACGCTTATCCCGCTAGGGTTGCTAGGAGCATAGACTGTCAAAACCACAGGGAAGTCGCCAACCGAAGCCCAATGGTGTGTAACTGACAACTGATTGCTGATCACCGTGCCGTCTCCGAAATTCCAAGAATCACTTTGCCCCTTTGAAATGAAGCCAATAAAATTCACCGGATACCCAACTGGCACATTGGTCAAACTTGCCTGAATGACCACAGTTAAAGGATTGGGTGTTTGAAACTCGTAAGCGCCTATGTCCACAGTCCCGTCCGCGATACGCAGGTTCCCCGCCAGATCAAAACTGGTAGTGACGTAAACATTGTTGCCAGAGTCGATACAGGGCGAGCTAGATTGGAGTTGATACCCTGCACCGAAAAGAGGTGCATTGGTGATATTTCCGAGACCTGTAGCCGTTGGGGTGCAGCAATTGTTCAAAGTGCAGCTATAATCGTTCTGGCCAGTTGAACCACCATTGTTATAATAGACGATACAGTTGTCCAGAGTAGCATTATACGCGCCGCCGCCGTATCCGCCAAATGACAGTTGTGCAGTGTTGCCGGTCAAAGTGCAATTAACTAGCGTCCCATAGTAAGCCCCGCCGCCGTATCCGCCAGCGTTATTACCGGTAAGCAAGCAATTAACTAATGTGCATTCTTCCGCGCCGCCACCGTAGCTAGCGTAGTTGCCGGACAAAGTGCAATTATAAAGCGTAGCTCCATAATAAGCACCGCCGCCAAATCCAGAATTGTTGCCTGAAATCATGCAATTGTTTAGGATGCCTCCAGTTACGCCGCCGCCACTGTAATCCGATTGGTTATTGGAAATTGTGCAATTGGTCATTGCACAGTTGTAGGCTCCACCCGAACCATAATCCGCGTAATTGTTAGCAATTGTGCTATTGTTCAACGTGCAAGCATACGCCCCGCCGCCGCTGGCCCCCGCACCGTAAGACGAATTGCCGGAAACCATGCAGTTGTTGAGGATGCAACCACTCGCCCCGCCACCTGAAGTGCTCCCTGAGGGGTTTGGATATGGCGTCCCAGTCACGTTGGCGCTCAATGTGCAGGCAATTAAGACAGATCCTGCTGCACCACCACCATTTCCACCTAATATCGGACACTTATTCCCTGCTAACGTGCAATTGGTTAACGTTCCGGAACATGCACCACCACCTGAACCTGCCGTATTATTTATCAACTGACAGTTTGACAGCACCACATTAGTGGAATCACACCACACACCACCACCGCTTCCTGCGGTTCCATTGGTTAAAGTAAATCCAGTCAATGAAGCGCCATGTGTCAAATAAATGCAACGCATTGTATTACTGCCGTTGATCGAAGTTACAGATGGACCATTAACGCTCTGAATCCTTGCTGCGTTGGTAACGACCACTAGGTCAGTTGCTCCGTCACTCGTCAATCTACCACCATTTTGATATATGCCGTTTGTTACGATAATCAAATCACCATTCGAAGCAGCATCCACCGCGCTTTGAATATCTTTAGATGCGGTGCTCCAATTGGCGTAAGGCGGCACGGGGTTGGTGCTGTTCACGTCCACATAGAACACCGTGGCGGGGACGTTGAAGATAAACAGCAGCCAGCAGGCTGCGCCAAGGAGGATGGGGTGTCCTTTCATATTAACCTTCTGGAATTGTGGGCAGAATAACCGTTAATATTTGATGATTCAAGCCAAAACTGCTTTTGGCAACGGCAGTTGGCCTCGTCCTGTCCCTTGCGGATGGCCACGAGTCCAAAATTGTTTCAGTGTTGAGCCTGCTGCCGTTTTTTTTGACCATATACGCCGCGGCTTGAAACAACCGCACCCCGGTCATTGCGCCCAATATGGTTTTAAACCAACCGGGGCAGCAGCCGAACCAATTGATTGAATTTTTCTGTCGGTTGATTCAGCCGGCAAACCGACTGGTTCAGGACCTTAACCGGCTGGTTTGACCGTCCACCCCATTGATTCGGCCAGCCAACCGGTTGGTTCGGTTATCGAGCCGGTTGGTTGGATACACCAGACGACTGGCCGGACAATTGAACCGGCTGATTCCATGAACGAGACAGTTGGTTCCCTGTGCCAGCCGACCGGCTGAATTCACCAACCAGTTGGTTCAGCGGCCCAATCGGTTGGTTGCCGGCTGCAAATCATTGATTTTCAGGGCGCGCAGGAGACCCGGCTGATTTAATTCACAAGCAAAACTGAAAAGTTCGCCGGGGACGGCGGTTTGCAAGAAATTGGTTTGGTTTATGCGGCCTTCTGTCTGGTTATGACCAACATCAATATCGTATCCATGAGCTTTGCCAAATTTGGCAAGCACAGACTGGCCATGTTTGCCGGCAGCGTGGTCGTTGCCCTGACGGACAATCCCGCTTTTCCCAATCCGCCGGTGAGCATCGTTGACTTGAAAGCGGCCAGCGACGCATTTGCCATGAACGTCAGCCTCACGCCGCGCGGTGGCATCATATTGACGGCGACGCAGAAGGAGGCGCGCGCACTTCTGGTTGGACTATTACGCGACGAAGCCCATTACGTCCAGATTATCGCAAAAGAAAGCCTGCCCACGCTGCTCTCCTCCGGCTTCGCAGCCATTGACCGGAACTCCGCCCAAAAACCGCTGGTCGCACCGCTCATCCGCAAGGTGCTCCGCGAGCGCAGCGAACAACTGCGGCTGATCTTGAAAGCGGTGCCGAACGCGCGGTTGTATCAGGCGCAATTGAAGGTGGGCGACGGCGACTGGCAGGATGGCGGCATCCATTCCCAGGCACGCCGGCTGGTATTGACGAATTTGGTGCCGGGAACGGTTTATCAAATCCGGGTGCGGGCGTTGGGCGGCAGCACGCGTTACAGCCCCTGGAGCATGGTCACCTCCTGCATGGCGGTTTGAGATGGCCGGGTTAAAACCGGGTGCCGGATGGGAAACGGAAAAGATGGGCTACCCCTCAAAAGAAAACACCGGCACCACCGCCGATGAAACAAGAAAATACTCTGACGCGAATTTCACGAATTCACACGAATTAAAATCCCATTCGCGATAATTCGCGTCAACTCCGCTTCTGCTAGGTTAAAACCGGATGCCGAATGGAAAACGAAGATCAGTTGTCGGAATGGATGCGATTGCCCGCCGGGTCAACGAGGGCGGCGGTGATGAAAACCAGCACTTCTTTTTCAACGGTGGTTTTGCTCTGGCTTTGGAATAATCTGCCCATCAGCGGCAGATCACCCAAAACCGGCACCTTGTCTTTGGTGACCACAACCGATGTTGAATTCATTCCGCTCATCAACAGCGTCTGGTTATCCCGCAGATTCAAGTTCGCCATCATCTGTTGGACGGTGAAGTAGGGCAAAATTTTTGGCAAATCAATTTTTTCACCGGCATGAGTGTAAACCACCGTGGTGTTGGTAGGTGTGTCATAGCCCAAAAATTCTGTCAACGACGGGGTGAGCTGCAAATTGATGGTGTAGCCGTCGGACAATGCCTGAGGAACCACATCCAAAACCGGGCCGGTTTCGATTTGACAGGTTTGAGGCATGACTGAATTGCTCACAATCGTCCCGTCAAGATTTGTCCAGCCTTCTTGAAATGCCATGTTAGTAATGACGGTGATGATTTGGGTCGCCCGCATTTGGATCTGCCGCCCGCTGGTCGTGACAACCTCCGGCTCGGCAAAAGTTTCAACATCCTTGCGCGCCTCCAGTGAATGCAAAACGGTTCTCATGCCCGTCTCATTGAGTATTCCCGTGAACTGGCCGGTGGCGGAATTGGTCGAATTCAGAAAATTGCCCAAACCGGCCACGGTTCCCTTCGGCGCTTCGATGAACCGCGCCTTGATGTGGATTTGCGGTTCGTCGGAATGGGGCAGTTCGATAATCGTCTGCTCAATTTTATCCAAGTCCGAAGCTGTCGCCCTGACGAAAAGTTCACCCAAGCGGTCATTGAAATAAACTGCCTTGCCCGGCACATTCAAATCCACTCCGATTTTGCTGATATAAATATAGGCCATTTGCGAAACATTGTTGGTTTCCAAGCCGGTCCTTTTTTGCAAAGCGGCAACGAAAGCATTGGTTCCCACACGGAAATGCCGGCTAAAAAGCATCGGCGTCCCTGGGCCGCTTTTTTCCGAGAAAACAATGCCGTCATCCACGATGGAAAAGTTGAGAGGTCGGCTCGCGCCGCTGATCACGGCATCCAAGGCATTCTCCAAGGATACGTTTTCAAGAGACGGAAAGAGATGAATTGTCACTGGCTTGATCTCCGCGGGGGAGATTTCTGTTTTATTGACTGGCAAGCCGGTGTTCGGGGCAATGGTCGCCGACGTATCGGAGCTGGGGGCGATGGTGATCCGGATGCTTTCGGGCTTGATGGCTTCGCTCAAATACTGAACGACTTGAGGCAGCGGCAGGTCATCGAAGGGCCCGAGGCGGTCGAGCTTGATTTGGCTCAACTTGGCCAGAATTTCCTTACGGCCCGGACTCGTTTGAATTGATTTCGGCGACTGGCGCGCGGTTGATACCACGCCCAGATAGTATTTTGCACCAGCATTCTCTGAATCCAGCAATAGGGCGGAATTAAGCAGCCTTTCCGCCTCATCCAGCTTGCCCATCTCGTAATCCAGCTTGGCGTCCTGAACCAAATGACTGGCATCCCCCTTGGAAATAGGCACCGAGATATTGGTCATGGCAATTTTATTGATGCCGTGACCGCTCGCGGTTGTCACCTCCGGTTCGGGCATTGTCTCGGCACCGGTTTTTTGTTCCAGCGCATGAACCGCCGCGCGAAAATTTGTATCACTTAAGATGCCCGGGATATTTGTCACGTCAGTGTTCGTTCCCGTTGTCAAACTCGGTTGCCCCCGGTCGCCGGCTTTCACCGGCGGCTCATTCGTAACGATTTCCGCGCTGATGACCACAAGCAAATTGCTGCCGGCGTCGCCATTATAGTTTTCCACCCGAACCACGATGCCGCCGTGGTCTAATGCCGATGCTTTGGTGCCAAAATGATTTATGAACGTGTTTGCCGGCAGACCACTGATGACGGTGCTTTGCAGTGTGAGGTCTACGAACCCGTCTGCCGCGAACGGCATGCAGTCAAACTCGATGCCGTTGGTGCCGTTGCCAACGTAAAAGAAGGCTGACATACCACTTCCAGTCTTGATACGAGGACGCTGAATCAATTGCAGGCCGGACGATTCCAAGCCGCTAACGAATGGCTTGAATTTATCCGGCGACACCGACCACCAAGCATCGCTTCCCTGATGGCCTGGATAAAATTGCAAACCTGAAACCATATTCTGGAAGCCCCCAGCCGGCATCTGATAAATTCGTGCTTCAACCAACACGCTCTTGCAATGGAAAATATTGCGCAGAGGCAGTTCGCATTTACCATCAGCGCGGTTAATTTGTTCGATGACCTGCCGGAAGATTTCCAACTGTTCCGATGTGTTCTGTGTCGTAATCTCACCAATCCCAGTGTTGAACGCGAGACCATGTGGCGGTGTGCAGTCCACACCTTCGCCGCGCAAAATATCCAACAGAACGTCTGTGTAATCATCATTGGTTGCGTGCAGGTAGTTCTTGGCCTGCGCCTTGACGTTGCGGATGAAAATCTCCGGATTGACCTTCACCGTCAGCGATTGTTCTCCAACCGGAGCCGGGGCAATCGCAGACGCTTTTTCCGCCGGAGCCGGTTGGTTTCCCATCGGCACGGCCACGGCGGTGAACGCCAGGATGCCCAGCAGCGACACCAGCGTCAGCCCCGCCCGGCGCGGCGCGCGAAAATCCACCAGCCGCTCGATGCGCTGCCGCAGCGCGTGGCGCGATTCCAAAATGCCCACCAGGCCGAGGCTCGCCAGCGGACGGTTCAAGGCGAGCTTCGCCACCGCCAGCAACGTCGGCGCGTAGGCTTCGGCCTCGTCGCGCAGTGCGAGCATCACGGCGTCGTCCACGGCCTCCTCGCGCACGCGGCGGATGTGCGCGTTCGCCAGCCAGACCAGCGGATGCCACCAATAGGCGATCTGCAGCAGCGCCTGGAAAAAATTCAGCCACACGTCGCGGCGGCGCAGATGGATCAATTCGTGCAGCAGCACCGCGCGCAGTTGTTCGTCCGGAAAATTTTCCGCGAGCGACTGCGGAATCAAAATCACCGGACGAAACAATCCACACACGGCGGGCGACATCGAGTTCGGCGTCAACTTCACCTGCACCCGGAATTTCGTGCCGAGGCATTTCTGCATCTCGCCGGCCAGCGCGGTCAGCCGGCCTGATCCGGGCGCGCGGCGGATTTGCATCGTGATCTGCCACCAGCGCACCAGCAACCAGCACAGCAAGGCCACACTGACGGTCGCCGCCGCCAGCAGCAGCCCGGCGGCCTTCGTCAGCGTCGCCTTGGGCGGGACAAAAGCGGTTGTTGGCGTTGGCGATATTTCCGGCAGCGGCGTGCTGTCATAGGTGACCGTATAGCGCGGTTCGGCCTTGGCCGCGACCGGCACCGGCGTTTTGTGCAGCCACCAGGCCGGACTGGTCGGCAGGGCGAACGTCGGCGGAACGCAAAGTTTTATCAGGACGACCAGCCAAAGCAGGTAACGGATGGATGCCCGCACCTTGCGCCGGAACAGGAATTCAAACGCGAATAAAACCGAGATGAGCAGGCCCGACTGCCAGAGCATCGGCCCGGCAAAGTTCAAAAAGTCTCCGCCCCGGTGGTTCAGGATTTCGATCAGGTTGTTCATGTCGTGGCTTTCCAGGGTGGTTTATTTCTTCGCGGATTTTTTCTTCGCCTTGATGAGTGCTTCCAGTTCCGCCAGCTCCTCCGCTTTCAGATCCTTGCTTTCCAAAAGACATTGCACCATCGGTGTGAGCGCGCCGTTGAAGGCGTGCTTGAGCGCATAAAACAGCTCGCCGCTCTGCGCCTGGGCGCGGGTGACGGCGGAGTGATAGATGGTCAGCTTGCCCTCCTTCTTCGCCTTGAGCACGCCCTTGGCCACCATGCGGTCCATCAGCGTGCGGACGGTCGAATAATGCCAGCCGGTCGGCTGGAACAGTTTTTCCTGGATGGCGGGCGCGGTGCAGGGCTCGGTTTCCCAAACGGCCTTGATAATGGACCATTCGGACTCGGTGAGTTCCACGGCTGGCTTGGACATGCGCCGAGAATCTCTACAAACGTAGAGAATGTCAAGCGGATAATTTACAAATGTAGATTTTACGGCAGGGCCGGTGATGGCCCGGCGGCGGAAGATGGTCGCGGGGTGGACGAAAGTTATTCTGGACAACAGTTTATTCCCGGCGCAAAGTCGGAAAATGGAAGTCAACAAGGCGGTTCAAAATGACATCCCGGAGCTGTGCGAGCTTTTGGCCTTATTGTTCGCGCTGGAGGCCGAATTTCAACCAGACCGGCAGCGGCAAGCTGCTGGGCTCCGTCAGATTCTGGACAATCCGGAGCTGGGGCAAATCCTCGTTGCTCGCGATGGGGCAATTTGTGTTGGCATGGTTAATTTGCTTTTCACCGTCAGCACTGCTCTTGGCGGGCGCGTGGCCATCCTTGAGGACATGATTGTGCATCCAACTCATCGCCATGCCGGTATTGGAACCAGATTGATTCAGGCCGCAATTCAATTTTCAAGATCCGCCGGGTGCCGCCGGGTGACCTTGCTCACGGACCAAGACAATATTTCCGCGCAACGCTTCTACACACGACACGGCTTTGCACACTCCGAAATGATTCCCATGCGCATGGTCTTTCAGCCGCAATAAAAAAGGCGCGTTCGGAAACGCGCCTGTGAAAAATGGTGGTGGAATTTTTACTTCAGCTTGGCCAGCGTCGCCTTGATGGCTTCAAAGTTCGGCAGATCCTTCGGCGTCGGCGTCTGTTCGCTGTATTGCACCACGCCGGCCTTATCAATCACGAACGCCGCGCGCGCCGAGGTGTCGCCCACGCCCGCGAGCATCGGGAACACCACGTCATAGGCCTTGGTCACGGTCTTGTTCAGGTCGCTGGCGAGCGTGACCTTGATGTTGTTCGCCTTGGCCCACGCCTCCTGCGCGAACGGGCTGTCCACGCTGATGGCGATGACCTCCGCGCCGGCGAAGGAATTCAGGCCGTTGGACACGTCGCACATCTCCGTGGTGCAGACGCCGGTGAACGCGAGCGGGAAAAACAGCAGCACGGTGTTGGTCTTGCCGAGGTTGTTGCCCAGCTTCACGTCCACCACGCCGGTCGCGGTCTTGGATTTGAGGGTGAAGTCCGGGGCTTGGGAACCGATGGGTATGGGCATAGGATTATTTTTGATTGATGATTTACGATTTATGATTGGTTTGCAAAATTCTAATTGCACTCGTCGCGCAAAATTTGTCACGCCTGCGCCCGCAAATCAAATCGTAAATCATCAATCACGGCTCCGGGAGCGCCGGTCTCCGACCCGGCGGTTTTTGAAAAACGCCCGGAAACGCGCCGGATCGGAGAACGGCGCTCCACCATGCCAGCGAGCCGGGGGCAGTGGATGCGCCCCGGCGAATGTCCGCAAGGAGAAGCGGCCGGGCGCGCGGATCAAATCTCGAAGGAAAACACCACCGGCGACAATTCCGGGCCGGCATGAAAGCCGGTTTCATCCTCATAGCCAATGGGGATTTCGAAAAGCTGCCGGAGGCGCAGGATCATTTCCTGCCAGCCCATTGCCCACCTGTTGGTTTGCCGGCGCAAAGCGTGCGGCCGGACGACTGCCGATGTTGGCACGGATGTGATCATGCTTAAACATCGGAAGATTTGGAAAACCCCTCCAACCTTTTTTTGCTGTTCTGCTACCCGCCATTGCCCTCGTCCTCGTTCTCGAAATGCCGGGAAACCGAGGAGGAGGATGAGAACGAAGACGGGCCGGAAGCTTCAGCCGGCTTTCATCTGATGCAAACAATGGGTGAAATAGGGCAGCAGTTGTTTTTTGCGCGAGACCACGTCGCGCAGCTCAAACACGCCCGGCTCCGGTTCGGGATAATCAATCCGGTCCGCAAACCTCTTCTGCCCGGCGAGGAGCATGAGCGATTGCTGGGTGGTCACGTCGGTGACCAGCAGCGCGGAGAACAGGTAGTTCCGGCCGCGCCGGTAATCCTCCAGCGCCGCCAGCAGCTCGTCCTTGCGTTTCCAGAACTGGTCGAAGCCCACCTCCTCGATCTGCGCCACGCTGAAGGTGTGGCCGTTCTCGCGGTATTCCTTGGCGTCGGTGGTGATGGCCTGCGGCGCGGGCTTGAGCGTGAGCAGCGAGCCGGACGCAAACAGCTTTTCCGTGAACTCGCGCGCGTTCACTCCGGCGAGTTTTTCCAGCCGGCCGAGAATTTCCGAATCGCGCGCCGTCGTCGTCGGCGAAGTCAGATTGAGCGTGTCGGAAACCAGCCCGGCCAGCAGCAGTCCGGCGACCGGCCTCGGCAGTTCCACGCCTTGCCGGAAAAAACAGTCCGCCACAATCGTGCAGGTCGAACCGACGGGTTCGTTGCGGAACAAAATCGGCTGCTGCGTCGCCATCGAGCCGAGCCGGTGATGGTCAATGATCTCGACAATCTCCACCTCGTCCGCGCCCTGCACCGCCTGCGACAGCTCGTTGTGATCCACCAAAATCAGCTGGCGGTCCACCGGCTTGAGGAAGTCGGCCTTGGACAGGATGCCGACCGTCCGGCCCTCCGCGTCCGTGACCGGAAACACGGCGAAGCCGGAAGCGGCCGCCTCGGCCCGGACCGCGCTTAACGGCGCGTCCTCGCGGAACGAGAGAAATTCCTCGTTGAGCATGTGGCGGATGGCCACCGCCGAACGGCACAGCGTGGCCGTTGTCAGCGTGTCGTGCGGCGACGAGATGAGGCTCACGCGATTTTGGCGGGCGGCCTCGATGATCTTCGGGTCCAGCGGCTCCTCGCCGGTCACGATCAGGACGCGCACCCCTTTGCGGACGGCCACCTCCTGGACATTCACGCGGTCGCCGATGACCACCGCCAGTTTTTCGATCGGATAATGGTCAATCCTTTTCGTGAACGACTCGATCCGCATCGCGCTGATCATCAAAATCAATTCCTCCTCCTCCCGGGCGTCGTGACCGACCAGCAACTGCCCGCCCACCGTCTCCGCCAGATTCTCCAGCGACGACAGCACGCGCCGCGAATCAATGATCCGGTTTGCCGCCGGGAAAAGAAACTTGCTCAATTTGAACAGCGAGAGCAGCCCGCGGCAGCGCCGGTCGGCGTCCAGCACCGGCAGCACGCGGATGTCGTGCTCGTCCATCAGGCCCAGCGCCTCGGCGGCGGTCGCGTCCGGCGTCACGCTCAGGATTTCCGCATTCATCACGTCGCGGATTTTTGGCGAAACGTCCGCGACGAAGCGCGGCGACGGCACGCCGAAGGTCTCCAGCACAAAATCAATCCGCTCGTTGGTGTCGCCGCAGCGCGCGGCCACGGCCTCCGGCATGCCGGTGCGCCGCTTGAACTCCGCGTAGCCGATGGCCGAGCAGATCGCGTCCGTGTCCGGATTGCGGTGGCCGATGACAAAAATTTCGCTCATGTATAATTATTCCAATGCCGCCAGCACTTCCGCCGCATGCTCCTCCGGCTTCACCGCCGGCCAGATTTTTTTGATTTTGCCATCCGGCCCGATCAGAAACGTCACGCGGTGCGTGCCGAGGTATTTCCGGCCCATGAAACTTTTCTCGCCCCACACGCCGTAGGCTTCCACGATTTTCTTGTCCTCGTCGGCCAGCAGCGTAAACGGCAGCTTGAACTTCTCCACGAACTTGTCGTGTTTCTTCACCGGGTCGGGGCTGACACCGAGGATGACCGCGCCCCTTTTCCTGAAGTCCGTAAAATGATCGCGGAACGCGCAGGCTTCCTTCGTGCAGCCGGGCGTGTCGTCCTTCGGATAAAAATAGAGGATGACGTTCTGTCCCTTGTAGTCGGCAAGCGAGATTTTCCCGCCGCCGTTCGTCGCCACCGTGAATTTCGGGGCGGCATCGCCCGCCTTCAGCTTCAATTCAATTGCCTTTGCCATGGTTTTTCCGACCACAGATTACTCCGATTATGCAAATTGAAAATGAAAATTCATCCGCATAATCCACGGTTCATTTCTTCCCCGGCAGGCTGGCCGGATGCGAACCGAGCTGTTGCGAGCCGTCCCAGATGTAAAGCAGGCCGGACACCGTCGTAAACAATCCCGCGCCCAGCTCGACGATCTTCAGCCAGCCGGCTCCCGGTCCCGTGTCCCATTCCAGCAGCAGCCAGATGATGACCGCCATTTGCAACACAGTGGCGGTCTTGCCCGTGAGACGCGGCCGCACGGTGATGGTGCCGACCACCAGCCGCACGACCACCGCACCAATGCCCAGCAGCAGATCGCGCCCGATGATGGTGCCCGTCAGCCAGAACGGGATTTGTCCGAAATACGGTGAGTTGTCGAAGCTCAGAACCACGATGGCCGAGACCAGCAGCAGCTTGTCCGCGAGCGGGTCGAGAATCGTGCCCAGTTCGCTCCACTGATGGTAATGTCGCGCGATGTAGCCGTCCACGCCGTCCAGAATCGCGGCCACGGCAAACGACAGCAAACCGGCCAGCCGGCAGGCTTCGTTGCCGGTGCGGACGTAGTAAATCATCTCCACGACGAAGAACGGGACGAGCAGAATCCGCAGGATGGTGATCTTGTTGGCCGTCGTCATGGCGCCGAACTGTCGCACGGATTTCGCAGATTTGCACGAACGGAAAATCTCCGCCACGAACCGGTGAGTAAATCCAGGATGAAACCTGCGCCGTCTTTGCGGACGGCGGACACGGGCCGCCGCCGGCAACAAAACTGTTGGACAAACCATTTCCACCGGCTCAGTGTTGAATCAATGAAAACTGATGGTCTACATAGGCCGTGATCTATTCTCTGTTAGGCCACTGACGTATTGATCAAATACCACCTCAGTCAAATTATGAAAGTCCCCATCCAAAACATCGCGGTTACTTTGGTTTTAACCTCATTCCTCTGCTCCACTGTGCAGGCGGAAATATTGACGATTGAATCAACTAATGCGACTCCGACATGGTGTTCCCCTCTGGTTTCCGGCACTCCCTACTGCATCCAGGCCAGCGGCTGGTTTTATTTTGCCTATTCGCCTGGAATCCCCGATTTGCGCGAAGATGACGCGAACTATTTCTTTTTGAACAACGGGAATTCTGTGCAGGTGCAATACGCGCCGCTCAGGATTGACAGTCAGATCGTGTCTTGGCTCGGCACCGTGGATGGCAGCACCTTTGCGGTGGACACATACAGCCCAAGCCACATTTACAATTATTATCTCATTGGGGACGGACTTGCCCATGGCTTTGTCATCGCTGATGTCTTTTATCCCGACAATTTTGGATCACTCCAAGTTTCAATATTGCCAACCCCGATTCCGACCCTGGCCGTCACACCCTCCGGCACCAGCTGCTTGCTTGCATGGCCTTCGACCGCCACCGGCTTCAACCTATACCAGAACGCTGACTTGCTATCTGCCAACTGGCTGCGGGTCACCAATCAACCAAGCGTCGCAGGGGGACAAACGCAGGTGCTCGTTTCAGGGACGGGCCTTGGATCAATGTTTTACAAGCTAAGGTTTCCTTGACCGGATGAGTTTGGATTTGAAACCGTGGCCTAATATGCTGACAGGCTCCATCACTCCTTCATTCCGCTAACGCAAGGAACCAGCATCAACCGAACCGTTCCAACCGGTCAGCCGACCGCATGAAGGCGTTGCATCCGCGCGGCGGCATTGCTAATTTCTCCGTGCAACAAAAGAAACCTTTTTGAAAAACATGAGCAAAACCAATTCACCCCTTGTTGGCATTTTGATGGGCAGCGATTCGGACTGGCCGGTGATGAAGGCCGCCGCCGAGGCGCTGGCGGAATTCGGCATCGCCAGCGAGGCCAAGGTCATCTCCGCGCACCGCGACCCGCGCGGGCTGGAGAAATATGTTTCCAGCGCCATCGCGCGCGGACTGAAGGCCATCATCTGCGGCGCGGGCGGCGCGGCGCACTTGGCGGGCGTGACGGCGGCGTTCACCACGCTGCCGGTGGTTGGCGTACCGATCCTCGGCAAGTCCACGGACGGGCTGGACTCGCTGCTGTCCATGGTGCAGATGCCGCCGGGCGTGCCGGTGGCCACGGTGGCCATCAACGGCGCGCGCAACGCGGGCATCCTCGCGGCACAGATCATCGCCACCGGCGACGTGCGCGTGCAGGAGGAGTTGAAAAAGTTCAAAGTGCGGCTCACCGAGGAATCGCGCGCGAAGAACAAGACGCTTTTGCAGTCAACCGTCAGTGGCCAGTAGCTGAAGCATTCAATCATCCCTCTGCTGACTGCGAACCACTGACCACGAATTAAAATGCAACGGCTCATCGAAGGCGTTCACAAGTTCCAGAAGGACGTGTTCGGCAATTACCGGAAGCTCTTCCGCAAGCTGTCGCAGGAGGGCCAGAATCCGCACACGCTGTTCATCACCTGCTCGGATTCACGCGTGCTGGCGGAGCTGATCACGCAGAGCAAGCCGGGCGATTTGTTCGTCGTGAAAAACGTCGGCAACATCGTGCCGCCGGCGAACGTGCGCGGCGACACCAACTCCACCGCCGCGGCCATCGAGTTCGCCGTGGAAACGCTGCGCGTCAGCGACATTGTCATCTGCGGCCACTCGCAATGCGGCGCCATCACGGCGATGCTTGGCAAGGAGCCGGTGAGCAATTCCATGCCGCATTTGCGCGACTGGCTGAAGCTCGCCGCGCCGGTGCAGGAGACGATCAAAAAAGACTACGCGCACCTCCCGGAAGGCGCGGCGAAGGAAACTGCCGCCGCCGAGGAAAATGTTTTGTTCGGCCTCGACAATTTGCACAGCTATTCGTGCGTGCAGGAGCGGCTGATGGACGGCACACTGCGGCTGCATGGCTGGTTCTTCAAGATTGCCACCGCAGAACTGTTCGCCTTCGACCCGGAGACGCGGCAGTTCCTGCCGCTGGCCAGCGAGAAATAGCACCACCGGGTCTTTTCATTTTTTCTTCAACCGGAATTATTTACCGGCCCCAAAAATTGGTCGTGCTGATCGCTGTCCATTTTTTGATCATCGGCTCTTCTTATTGGACACATTTACTGCATAAGCGAACTATTGTGCGCGGCATTATTTTCCCACTTACCGCTAATCTGAAATAAAATTGACCGGGAATGTCCTGTGACCGGGGCAAATTCGGCCGGGTGGCTCGCCAGTTGCTAAATCCCGCTTCTCTGTTCGTCTGGAAAGACGGACCGAAAAATAATTGGAACAAAAATGAAACTGACAAACAAAACCCAAAACCGAATCGTCGTCCTGTTCATCGCGTTTTTGATGAACGGCATTTCCCTGTTTGCCGCGAACACCGCCACGCAACTGAAGTTCACCACGCAACCGACCGGCTCCTCCATTGGCACCAGCCTGGGCGGCGTGGTGGTGCAACTGGCCGACAGATACGGCTCCAACGTTTTTTCGGGCGGAACGGTGATCAATATTTCCCTCAACAAAGCCGGCGGTTTTGGTGGCGTGACCAACGCGACCACGGATGCGGGCGGCAAGGCGACTTTCAACAACCTGACGGTGAATCTGCCGGGCAATGGTTATGCCCTGCTTGCCACGGCCAGCGGACTCACCGGCGCCAGCAGCCATTCGTTCAATGTCGCGAAAGGCAACGCGACGGTGACGGTGACTTCCGCCACCAACAATTTGATTTACGGCCAGAGCATCACCTTCACCGCCACGGTGACGGCCGTCGCGCCCGCGACCAACGCCCCGACCGGCACGATCACCTTCAAGGACGGCGCCGCGACGCTGGGTTCGGCCAGCCTCAACGCCGCCGGCCAGGCCGCGTTCAGCACGAAAAAACTTTCGGCAACCAACGCGACGCATACCATCACGGCGACCTACGGCGGCAGCGCCAATTATTCCAACAGCGCGTCCGGCAATTTTCTGCAACCGGTCGGCAAGCTGGCCCTGACGGTTTCCGGCATCACCGCGAGCAACAAGATTTATGACGCCTCGACGACCGCCACCTTGAACGTGAGCAAGGCGGCCTTGAAAATAGTGATTGCCGGCGACGTTGTCATTTTGAACACCTCTGCGGCCAAAGCCGCCTTTGCGAGCAAAACTGTCGGCGCTGGAAAAACCGTCAACGTGTCCGGCCTGGCGATTGCCGGGACAAGCGCGGGCAATTACACGCTCACCCAGCCGATGGCGACTGCAAACATCACCGCGCGAAGCCTGTCGGTGAAGGCCACGGGTGCGAACAAAGTTTACGACGGAACGACGGCGGCAAACGTTACGCTCGCCGACAATCACGTCGCGGGCGACCTGCTTGCGGACGGCTACACCAACGCGGTTTTCGCGAATAAAAATGCCGGCACAAACATTTTGATCACCGTTTCCGGCCTCGCCATTGCCGGCACGGACGCGGCAAATTACGTTTTGACCAGCACCAACACCACCACGACCGCGAACATCACGCAGGCGGTGTTGACCGTTTCCGCCGGCAATCTGTCCCGCCCCTATGCCACGATGAATCCGCCGCTCGTCGCCGTTTACTCCGGCTTCGTCCCTGGCGAATCCAAAACCAACAGCAACCTGCTCGGCGTGCCCGTGCTCGCCACACCGGCGACGACCAACAGCGCGGCCGGTTCTTATCCGATTACCATCAGCAAGGGAACCTTGGTTTCCACTAATTATTCTTTGATCTTCAGCAACGGCACTTTGACCGTGACGCCCGCCGCCACCGCCGCGCAACTGACCACGACCATCAACCCGGCGTTGACGAATCAGAGCGTCACGTTCACCGCGACAGTCGCCCCGTTGACTGCAACCATTTTTCCGCTGAATGGAACCGTTCAATTCAAATGCAACGGCACGAACAAACTCGGCAACGCCGTCAGCTTGACGGCTGGCCAGGCCACGTTGACGGAGCTGGCCGGTTCGCTGGGCAAGGGCAATGTCATCATCACGGCGGAATATTCCGACCCGATCGGAAATTTTAGCGCGAGTTCAAACGCCTTGAGCCAGACCATCGTGACGCCGACGGCTCCGCCGCCAGCGCCGCCGTGCAAAATGTCCCTCACCCCGGCGTTCGCCGGCGGCAAAGTCACCGCGAACCTGTCGGGAACCGCCGGCACCACCTACATCATCCAGGCCTCGACGGACTTTGTACATTGGACATACATCGCCACCAACATCGCCGACACCAACGGCCTGGTCTCGCTGATTGACTCGAACGCGGCCGCTTTTCCGAAACGCTTCTACCGCGCCTATTCGCCGTAAGCATGGGTGGTTTCGGCGAAGATAAAATTATTTTCCCCCGCGCGTCAGGTTCGCATCCTCGTTCCTGACGCGCGGCAGCAGCAGCAGCGAAATCACCGACAGGAACAGTCCGCTCAACACCACCCACGTCGCAGCGTCGCGGCTGCCCGCCGCCAGCAACGCCGTCGCCGCCAGCGCGGCCATCGTCAGATTCGGCGACAACAGCAGGTAGGTCTGGAGATCACCGCCGGTCTTCAGCCAGCGGCGGTGCAGGACTTCGCGGACGCCGATGAGCAGAAACGCGCCGCACAACGCCAGCAGCGCCGTGTAGGAAAACAGCATCCGCCCGTCAATCAGCAGCCCCAGCGACATGAAAAAGATGGGGATCAAAAACCGGCGGCTGATGGGCGCGATGTATTCCTCGATGCCCACGCCTTCGAACTGGGCGCGGCTCATGAACAGCCCAAGAAAAAAAGCCGTTTTCGCCGCCGACAACCCCAGCCGTTCGCCGATGGCGCAGATGATCAGCACCAGCAGCACGAGAAAATGCACTCGCCAGCGCGTCGTCTTTTGGATGACCCACTGAAACAACTTCACCAAATGCGATGCGAACCGGCTGATCAAGAATACCGTCACGGCCATGCCGGCGAGTTTTAGCAGGATGAACCAGCTCAAGCCGTGCTTCACCGTGATCCCGCCGACGCTCAAGATGACAATCGCCAGCACTTCAAGGGCGATCATGATTTGCAGGACGAAATTACGCGACGCTCCTGGCAGGCCCGGATAATGTTTCCAGCCGAAATAGGCCATGCTCATCGAGCAACTGGTCAACGCCGATGCTGCCAGCAGTCCTTCCGGCAGACTCAAACCGCTGACGCACGCCAGCATGAGAACGAGGGGATATTGCACCAGTGACCAGAGCACGGCGAACCGCAGTGACGGCAGCAGTTCGCGCAGGGGCGGCAGGTCAATTTCCAGACCGACCTCGAACAACACGAGCAGAAAGCCAACTTCGCCCGCCTGCTTGATCATAGTGGCCACGTCCACCTGCACCAGCGGCCCGAGCGCGAGGCCGAAGAGCACGAAGCAAACATTGGCCAGTGCCGGCCGGCCGAGCTTGCCGCACAAATCCGGCACCGCCATGAGCAACAGGATCAGGCAGATGATGGTTTCGATGCTGTTCATGTCCTCGTCGCGCCGCATTGTCGGCTAGTCGTTGGACATTGGCAAAGCCCTTTGTTAAGATGCCTAAAATTTTATGAGTTTGGAAAATAAAGAAACGCCCGCTCCCGCCCCGTCCGATTTCATCCGCGACATCGTGGCGAAGCACGTTGCCGAAAGCAAATACCCGAAGATCACCACGCGCTTTCCGCCCGAGCCGAACGGCTACCTGCACATTGGCCACGCCAAGAGCATCTGCCTGAACTTCGGCATCGCGCGCGAGTTCGGCGGCGTCTGCAATCTCCGCATGGATGACACCAATCCGGCCAAGGAGGAGATCGAATACGTCGAGTCCATCATCGCCGATGTGAACTGGCTCATCGGCGGCTGGGCGGAAGACCGCCTCGGTCTGAAGCAAACCGGCAAGGCGCCGGAGGCGAAAACCATCGCCGGCAAAAATGATTTCTTCCTGCCGCCCGTCTTCGGCACGTCGGAGGAAGAGCGCAAACATTCGTCCGTCAAACTGGAACCCTTTTACGCCAGCGATTATTTCGAACCCATTTACGAATACGCCGTCGCGCTTATCAAGAAGGGCAAGGCCTACGTCTGCGATTTGTCGGCAGCGGACACCGACGCGTATCGCGGCGCACCGGACCGGCCGGGCAAAGATTCACCGTGGCGCAACCGCACGATTGAGGAAAACCTCGACTTGTTCACGCGCATGAAAAACGGCGAGTTTCCCGACGGCGCGCGGACATTGCGGGCGAAGATTGACATGGCTTCGTCCAACATCTGGCTGCGCGACCCGCTGATTTACCGCATCAAGCACACCGACCATCATCACACCGGCGACCAGTGGCGCATCTATCCGCTCTACGATTTCGCACACTGCCTGAGCGATTACATCGAAGGCATCACGCACAGCATCTGCACGCTGGAATTTGAGGTGCACCGCCCGCTTTACGACTGGATTCTCGAAAGCCTCGACCTGCCGCGTCCCCTGCCCCATCAATACGAGTTTGCGAAACTGATTCCCAGCCACATGATCGTTTCCAAGCGCAAGCTCATCGCGCTGGTGCAGGACAAAGTTGTCACCGGCTGGGACGATCCGCGCCTGCCGACCATTTCCGGCATCCGCCGCCGTGGCGTCACGCCGGAAGCGCTGCGCAACTTCGCCATCGGCGTGGGCGTGACCAAATACATCAGCCAGACCGACGTGGCCGTCTATGAACACGCCATCCGCGACGACCTGAACAAACGCGCGCTCCGCCGGCTCGGCGTGTTGCGGCCCGTCAAGGTCGTCATCACGAATTATCCCGAAGGCAAGGTCGAGGAACTCGACGCCGTCAACAATCCCGAGGACGAGCATGCGGGCAGGCGGAAAATTCCGTTCAGCCGCGAACTATTCATCGAGCGCGACGATTTTGCCGAAGTGCCGCCGCCGAAATTCTTCCGGTTAAAACCCGGCGGCGAAGTGCGGTTGAAATACGCCTACATCATCAAGTGCGAGGAAGTCGTCAAGGACGCCGCCGGCAACGTGACCGAGCTGCGCTGCACGGCCGACCTCGACAGTAAAACCGGCGGCGCGACGGCGGCCCGCAAGGTCAAGGGCACGATCCATTGGGTGAGCGCTGCGCACGCGGTGGACGCCGAGGTGCGCCTTTACGACCGGCTCTTCACCGAGGCCGAGCCGGAGAAGGACGGACGCGATTTCAAATCCGTCCTCAACCCGCACTCGCTCGAAGTGGTGACAGCCAAGCTTGAGCCGTCGCTTAAAGATGCCCGACCGGAGGTCCGTTATCAGTTCGAGCGCATCGGCTATTTCACCTTGGACAAAGACACCCAACTTCCATCTGCCAGCTCCCATCTGCCAAAGCTGGTCTTCAACCGCACCATCACGTTGAAGGACACTTGGGCCAAGGAAGCGCAGAAAAGTTAAATGACCGCACGCCAGCCAACGATTTATTTGATCGCCGGCTGCAACGGCGCTGGCAAGACCACGTTTGCCAAACAGTTTCTTCCGCATGAAGTGAAATGCCTTCGCTTCCTGAACGCGGACGAAATCGCGCGAGGCATTTCTCCGCTCAAGCCTAGCGCGGGTGCCGTCCAAGCCGGACGGTTGTTACTTGCACAAATTGAAGATTGCCTGCGTCACCGTGAAATATTTGCCTTGGAAAGCACATTGAGCGGCATGACTTACATCCGGCTTTTCCAACGCGCCCGCGAACTTGGATTCGAGATTGAATTGCACTACCTCTGGCTCGCCAAACCTTCACAAGCCGTGGATCGCGTCCGGCGGCGCGTTAGCATGGGAGGTCACCACGTTCCCGCAGCCGATGTCCGCCGTCGCTTCAAACGCAGCCTCGAACATCTGGTAGCGGATTATCTCCCGCTGGCAACGCGCTGGGCCTTTTGGGACGGCTGGGTTTTGCCACCAAAACGGCTCGCCATTTCCGACACGCATGATGTAGATTTCATCAGAAAGTTGATTGGCACATGAAAACAAACGGACATTCCAAAACCAAAGCGGCAAAAGTCCCGGCCTTTGTTCTGCGTGCCGAGCGTGCCTTCCGCCGTGTCGCGCGGCAGGTGCGCGCCGAGCACACCAAACTGGATTTGCCGCTCATCGGCGGCGGTAAAAGCAAGACACGGTTGGCGCGGGCACGTTAATTGATGCTCGTCTTCAACCGCACGATCACGTTGAAAGACACCTGGGCGAAGGAAGCGCAGAAAAGCTGAACCAACAACTGCGGAGATGATCAATCTATGAATATCTTTTTCAAAATCATTTTGGGATTGCTTTTCATCGGCATCATCGCCGCGCGCGCCGACGAGCATTTTGACACGCTCAAAGTCAAGAATGAGATCTACACCAACGTCACCGTCATCAAGGTTTCGGCCACCGACATTTATTTCCTGCATGCGCACGGCATGGACAACGCCAAGTTGAAAGACCTGGATCCGGTGTTGCAAAAGCATTTTTCCTACAATCTCGGGAAGGCCGCCGAGATTGAAAAGGCCCATGCGGAGGCGAATGCCCAATACCATGATCAATTGCTGCATGCCCCGCCGGTGGTGGTGCCGGACACCACCCGATATCCGGAGGCTCCGGAGGCCAATGTGCCTGTCGGGCTGGAACCCGGCCAGAAATTCCCCGGCTTCAGCGAATCGGATGTGGCCGGCAATCCCTTGTCGGTGGCCGGCTACCATGGCAAGGTGCTGCTGATTGATTTTTGGGCGACATGGTGCGGTCCCTGCCGGCAGGAACTGCCCAATGTCATCAGCCTTTACCAGAAATATCATGGGCAGGGCTTTGATGTCATCGGGGTGAGCCTAGACGAGGATCGAAATGCTCTTACAACCTTCACACAACAGATGGGGATGGCCTGGCAGCAATATTTCGACGGCCAGGGCTGGAAAAACAAACTCGCGGTGAGTTACGGCGTGAACAGCATCCCCATGACTTATTTGTTGAACCGTCAGGGCATCATCATCGGAAAAAGTTTGCGTGGAGCCGAGCTGGACGCCGCCGTTGAAAGCGCACTGGCAGAAAAGTGAGCTTTCATTGACCATCGCCTCATGAAAAGAACTCGCCAACAGTTTGCCAGCCACCCTCCCGGCAAGCTCGTTTTCAACCGCACCATCACGTTGAAAGACACCTAGGCGAAGGAAGTGCAGAAAATTTAAAAGGTTAAATGCAAAATGTCCTACCGATACTCAATTGAAGTTCGTCATCAGGGATTGGGCAAATATCGCGTTATCACCGGCACGGATCAATGGGTAGTTGACTCAAAAGCCCGAGCATTAAGGTTCGAATGGGATCAGCAATATCAGATAAAGACTGAAAAGGAACGCAAGCTATCTGAAAGAGACGCACGGCGATCAGAAGAAACGGAGAAAAGACAGGAAGCCGCAGACAGGACAGCGGAGGCGGAGCAGGCCATTGACGGAGTAAAAGGGATTTTGACACCTCATTCAAAGAATTTTGTGCCCTTGATTTTTGCGTTTTTAGCCTCCTTAGCGCCATATTTCCGTTTGGAAACGTCGCATTTCCGTTTGGAAATGGGGCCGGTTCCGTTTTACGGAATTCGAGCTATTTGCACAAGTTCACAAGCCCGCCGGGGGACGGGCTTGCGAACGAATCACCCTGAATACGCAGGCGTGGGCGTAAAGCAGATCCGGGTCGCGTTGCAGGGCTTCATCGTAATGTTTGGAAAAGCCTTCACCCTCCGGCGTGGGCATGAGCAGGGATTTTATGCTGCCAACCAAGGCTTCCATGGCGGAGGCGGTCAACGGTTCCTCGCCATCCAGCCGCTCATCAACCGTGGCGATAAGCCGGGTCATCGGTTGCAGCCAGGCAAACCACGGATCGTCCGTCAACAACTGCAGAAACTGATGCGACGAGCCGATTTTGCCGATGGTCTGCTCGTAGCTGACGCGCTCGGATGCCAGCAGGACTTTGTGCAGTTCGAGCAAGGCTCCGCGCACTTCATTGAGGCATTGCCGCGCCGATTCGTTTTCCTGAACCAGACCGGATGATGTTTCGTTCTTCACACTGCAATCTAACATACCGCGCAAGCCATAAACAAAAAGCGCGAACGGTTTGGGCCGTTCGCGCTGGCGGAAACTAAACTTTTATCAGGCCTTCGGGGCCATTTCCTGGTCGCGATCTTCCATCGCGGCCTTGCGCGAGAGGCGCACGCGGCCCTTTTCGTCCACGCCGAGGCATTTGACGGAAATTTCGTCGCCGATCTTGACGATGTCCTCGGTGTTTTTCACGCGGAAGTTCGCCAGCTCGCTGATGTGGACAAGGCCGTCCTTGCCCGGCAGGAATTCGACGAACGCGCCAAATTCCTTCACGGTGACAACCTTGCCCTTGTAAATCTTGCCGATCTCGGCTTCCGCCGTCATGCCGTTGATGGCGTCGCGGGCGATCTTCATGCCTTCCGCCGAGACGGAGAAGATGTTGACCGTGCCGTCGTCCTCGATGTTGATTTCGCAGCCGGATTCCTCGACCAGGCGCTTGATGTTCTTGCCGCCCGGTCCGATGAGCGCGCCAATCTTTTCGGGATTGATGCGGATGACTTCGATGCGCGGGGCATACTTGCTCAATTCCGTGCGCGGCGCGGCGAGCGTCTTGGCCATTTCTGCCAGGATGTGCATGCGGGCGATACGGGCTTTTTC
>Ga0182030_10003215_pt1 | contig 34886 bp, 28 predicted proteins | sample 812S3MmetaG_FD_121299 | JGI IMG/M metagenome (GOLD analysis project Ga0182030, IMG submission 121299) | Permafrost microbial communities from Stordalen Mire, Sweden - 812S3M metaG (Illumina Assembly) | ecosystem: Environmental > Terrestrial > Soil > Wetlands > Permafrost | place: Sweden...
CGCCGAGGAGCTGCGCTCGCTGGTCGGCTGCCTCTCGACGAGCCTCTCCCAGCTGGAGTCGAGCGTGCTCGCGCTCTACCTCGACGGGCGCTCCTACGAGGAGATCGGCGGGCGCCTGGACTGTGACACCAAGACCGTCGACAACGCGCTCCAGCGGGTCAAGCGCAAGGTCGGCGCGCACCTCGGCGAGCGCGCGGTACTCGATTGATCAGCAGGCCAGCGCGGTGGCCGCGCCGGCGCTCGCCTGCTCGTCGGCGCCGTGCAGATCGGCGCCTGCGAAGCCCTGCGTGATGCGATCGCTGCGCGTCCAGTTCTCGAGCGCGAGGTCCAGCGCCTCGATCGCCACGCCGGCGGCGGCCGCCAGCTCGCGCGCGCGCCGTTCGAGCGTCAGGCGGTCGCCGATCGCAAAGACGCGCTTGGCGGCGAGCGTCACCTGGTCGTCCTCCGTCAGCAGCAGGCCGGGCGCGGCGAGCGCGTAGCGGCCCAGCCGGCCCAGCGTGACGAGCAGGTCATAGCGCGCCCGGCGGTGCAGCCCGGGCAGTACGAGGCGCTCGTAGATCCGGGCAAAGCGCTGCTGCGGCGGCCAGCCAGCGTCGCCGGTGAAGGCCAGCTGCTGGCTGCCGGCGCGCTGGGCGAAGCGGAGGTAGGCCTCCAGCACCACGGCGCTCGCGGCCGGCTCGGCGCTGCCACGCGGCCCCGGCAAGCTGCCGGAGAGGTCCGCCAGCGCCGGCCAGGTGGTGGCGACCGCCTCGATTGCCGCAAATGGCTGCTCGCTCTCGAGCGGTCCGAGATAGGCCGTCAACAGGGCGAGCCAGGTGGCCTGCTCGGCGTCCTCGCTGCCGGCGATCTCGGCGTAGAGGCCCGGGGGATCGCTGCTCAGTGTCTCCAGGCGCCCCGCGGCGAAGCCTATCTCGGCGGCGAGCCGCCGCGCGTCCGCGCTCGAGCGCAGGCCCGGTGCGAGCGCCGAGCGGTAGCCGTCGTCGTCGCTGCGGGCCTCGTGACGGACCGTCAGCCCGCCGCGCGAGCTGACCTGGCTGCGCGGCCGCGTGTCGCTGGAGCGCCTGCGTGAGCCGGCGACCGACGCGCGCGCCGCCGCCTCTACGCTCGCGTGGCAGATCGGACAGCGCTCTATGGGCGTGCCGTGGCGGCAGAACTTCGACACGGTTCTAGTCTAGTCCCGCCCGGCGCTCGGCCCGCGAGCGCCGATCGCGGATCGCCCGCGCATGCGGGCGCCCGATCAAGGACACTGGAGCCGAGCGAGGGAGACAGGCGACGAGCACTGAACATCGGACCTCGACTGCGCGCCAAGGGGGCGACGCGCCGCCCGGCGCGCGCTGCTCGCGCACGCGGGCGCGACCTGGCCGCCGCGGCGCCGCCGGCGCGCGGCCGCCGGCGCGTGTCGTTGCCGGCGCAGGCCGGCTCCCGCGCCGGCCTGCACGCCGTGGCGGCGTGACGACCCCGGCGAGGAGCTGATGGCGCCCGGCGCACCCGCGCCGCGGCGCCGGCCACTGGCCGCGTGCGCCGCGGTCGCACTGACGGCGCTCGCCCTTAGCTGCGCCGCTGAAGCGCCCGCAGGGGCGCACCAGCGCGCGCCGTGGGCTACGACGCGCGCGCGGGCCGCTGGCGGCGCCGTGGCGGTCCGTGCGCTGGCGGCCGGCGCCGACCAGACCTGCGCGCTGCTTGGATCCGGCAGCGTCGAGTGTTGGGGCGACAACGGGGATGGGCAGCTCGGTGACGGCACGAGCCGGGGTCCGCAGAGTTGCAACGGCGACCCGTGCGCGAGCACGCCGGTGGCGGTGTCGGGGATTTCTGACGCGACCGCGATCGCGGCAGGGGGCGCGGAGAGCTGCGCGCTGCTGGCGGGCGGCAGCGTCGATTGCTGGGGCGAGAACCTGCACGGGCAGCTCGGCGACGGCACGAGCCGGGGTCCGCAGAGCTGCAACGGCGACCCGTGCGCGACCACGCCGGTGGCGGTGGCTGGGATTTCGAACGCGATCGCGATCGCCACCGGGGCCGATCAGAGCTGCGCCCTGCTGGCGGGCGGCGGCGTCGATTGCTGGGGAGACAATTTGCACGGGCAGCTCGGCGACGGCACGAGCCGGGGTCCGCAGAGCTGTAACGGGGACCCGTGCGCGAGCACGCCGGTGGCGGTCAGCGCCGTCTCGGGTGCGACGGCGATCGCAGCCGGCGGCGGCGACAGTTGCGCAGTGCTCTCCGGCGGGCGCGTCGAGTGCTGGGGCGCGAACGACTACGGGCAGCTCGGCGACGGCACGAGCAGCGGTCCGCAGAGCTGCGACGGCGAGCCGTGCTCCACCACCCCCGTCAACGTTTCGGGCATCACCGGCGCGAGCTCAGTCGCCGCCGGGAGCAACCACGCCTGCGCGCTGCTCGCCGGCGGCGCGGTGGACTGCTGGGGCTACAACTTCGCGGCGGAGCTGGGGATCGGCACGAGCAGCGGCGTCCAGTTGTGCACGGGCGGCGAATGGTGCTCGACCAAGCCGCTCGCGGTATACGGCATGGCGAACGCAACCGCCGTCGTGGCCGGCGGCGACCACACCTGCGTGCTGGTGGCCGGCGGGGGCCTGCAGTGCTGGGGCTACAACTCCTACGGCCAGCTCGGCGACGGCACCGCCGGCGGCCCGCAGACCTGCTACTGGCAACTCGTGCGATGCGCAAAGACGCCGATCGCGGTGAGCGCGATCGCGCATGCCACCGCGGTGGCCGCCGGCGGCGAGCACACCTGCGCGCTGAGCGGCGCGGCCGACGTCAGCTGCTGGGGCGCCAACTGGTTCGGGGATGTCGGTGACGGTGCCCACGGCGGGCCCCAGGTCTGTAGCGGCTACCCGTGCGCCACCAAGCCGGTCGCTGTGAGGCTCGCGCCGCCGCCGTGAGCGACGCCCCCTCAGCCGGGCGACACGAGCAGAAAGACGCGCACCGGTGGTTGCGGCTCGAACGAGAAGACCAGCCAGCTGCTTCCCTCGTAGGTGATCGAGCCGCTCAACGGCAGCGCCGGCGGGTCGGAACCGTCGCTGCTTGCCAGCACCGTGCCGGCCGGCGCGAGCACGAAGACCTTGGCTGCCGTGTACACGTGAACCCAGTAGGCGTAGCCGTAGTAATGCTGCGCGACCGGTCCGAGCAGGCCGGTGAGTCGCGCCGCCACGCGCCCGAACTCCGCCGCTCTGACCGTCGCGCACGACTGCTCGGTCGCGCTGATCGCCGGGGGCGGAACGAGGATCACCGCCCGCAGCGTGCCGCTGGGGAAGGCGTTGTAGGTGCGCGTCACCGTCAGGTAGCGGACCCCGCCCAGCGTCAGCGTGTAGGCGCTCGGCGGCGTCCGCGGAAAGCTCCCGCCGCCAAGCTGCGCGACGAGACGCCCGTTCGCGTAGATCGCGATCGGGTCGCCCACGAAACGCTGCTCGAGCTTCGTGACGCCGACATCGTCCTGGACCGACATCACGAAGCTGCCGATCGGCGCACCGGTGGAGGAGCGAAGGACGCCCGAGACGGGGGCGATCACGTAGGGACCCCCGAAATCGGCCAGCAGGCGGCCGGAGGCATCCAGGACGCGCAGGCGCACGATGTGCCAGGCCGGGTGGTAGACGAGCTTCTTGACCGCCGCAAGCGTCGCGACGCCGTCGTCCTGCGAAACCGCGGTGAGCAGGGGCTGGTTCGCGGTGATCTCGGCGAGGTCGTCAGTCACCTCCTGCCCGGCGAGCTCGTTGGCATAGATGTTGTTCACGACCTGCGCATCCGCGGTGGCGAGAACACCGTGAGTCGCCGCTCCGCAAGCGTCGCTCGCGGCCGCCTGTCCCTCGGCGGCAAGGGCCGTCAGGCCGCCGGCGGCGAGCGCGAGGGTGGCGAGAGCCAATGAAACGGTCGTTCGAGTTCGCAAAAGCACGGGCGAACGCTACCCGACCGGACGCCGCGGCTTGCACGCCGTGGCGTGCTCGCCAAGATCCCTTCAAACGGCCGCGGTGTTTTCGACCGCGCGCCGGCGCACACCGCCGCGCCGCCGCGGCGATCCTGGCGAGATGCGGGTAGCGTTGGCCGCGTGTGGATCCAGCGCCGGATCGACCTTGCCGCGCGCCCACGAGGGTTTCACCTCGTCACCCGCGAGGTTCTCGAGGCGCTGCCCGAGCTCGGGGCGCTCCGCGTCGGACTGCTTCACCTGCTGATTGCGCATACCTCGGCGTCACTGGCACTCAACGAGGACGCGTCGCCGGCCGTCAGAGTCGACTTCGAGAGTTGGTTCAACGCCGCGGTCCCCGAGCAGGCAGAGTTCTGGACGCACCGACTCGAAGGCTTAGACGACATGCCGGCCCACATCAAGGCCTCGCTGCTCGGCCCGTCGCTGACCCTGCCGATCGCCGATGGGCGGCTCGCCCTGGGGACCTGGCAGGGCATCTACCTGTGCGAGCACCGCGATCGCGGTGGCGTCCGGTCGCTGGTGGCGACCGCCTCCGGCGAGCCTGCGCAGGGCGAGAGCCGGTTCCAGGGGCAGTCCTGACGCGCTACTGGAGACCCGGCGGGGGGCTTGAAGGCCCGGGCTGCGCCGGTGTCAGGCTCGCGGCGGGGTCCGCGTCAATCGTTGAGCTTGACCCAGGCAACAAAGCCGACGGCGACGATGACCTCGAACACATACGCCGCCGCGAGCCAGTAGAAGGTCATGGCCGGCGTGCTCTCATGCGCGCATTCTACGCAGTCGCCAGACGACGCGGCACGATGATTTTTCTCCGGTTCGCCGGCGGCCGCGGTGACCGGAGCGAGGGGCGCTCGAGTGTCTGCGCTGCGCCGCTCAGACGCGCGGGGGGACGGCCGTCGGGGCGTGCTCGGCGGCGATGCGCCTTCGTACGACGTCGGCCGGGTGGATCCACGCGCGCCCGCAGAGCGGCCGCAGCCGTCGTGGAGCCCACCAGTTCGCACGCCCGAGCAGCGCCATCAGCGCGGGCACGAGAAGCGCGCGGACAATCGTCGAATCGATGATCACGGCGAGCGCGGCGCCGACGCCGAACTCCTTCAGCGAAGACACGCTCGAGGCCGCGAGCGACCCCACCGCGGCGCAGAACAGGAGCGCCGCGGCGCTGACCACGCGCCCGCTGCGCTCGAGGCCCGTGGCGACGGCAACGCGGTCAGACGCGCCGGTGTCGTGCGCCTCCTTGATGCGCGCGAGCAGGAAGACGCCGTAGTCGGTCGACAGCCCGAAGGCGATGATGAAAAGGATGATCATGTTCGTCTGCTCGAGCGAGCCCGTGGCCGTGAAACCGAGCAGGCTCTGGAAGCGCCCGTCCTGGAAGACGAGCACGAGGATGCCGAATGCGGCACTGAGCGTCAGCAGGTTCATGATCAGCGACTTGATCGCGAGCACCACCGATCCGGTCATCCTGAACAGCACGGTCAGGGTCGTCGCAGCGAGGATCATCAGGGCCAGCAGCATGTGGGTGCGCAGGCTGATGGACTGGTCGTACTGCTCTGCCGCCACCCCTGCGAGCGTGACCGGGAAGGTGGCCGCCACGTTGTGGATGTCCGCGATCAGGGTCTGCGACTGCGTGCTCAGCGGCGGATGGGAGGCGAGCACGTCGATGCTCCAGAGCCCGGGCGCAAGGTGTGCCGGCGGCTTCGTGGTCGCGACGCCCGGCAGGCGCGCGAGTCGCGCGCGGTAGCGGCGCAGCGCCGTGCCGGCGCCGTCGGGCGCTCGGATCACCGCGACGACGGGATTGGCGGCGTCGGCCGCGAACCGGCTGGCCAGCTGGGCGTCGACGACGCGTGCGCTTGATCCCGCAGGCAGGACGCGCGAGTCAGTCGAGCCGAGATGGAGGTTCAGTGCCGGCAGACCGACGAGCAGCAGGCACACGGCACAAGCCGCGGCGACCAATCCTGGCCGGCGCATCACGCGCATTGCGAGGCGGTACCAGCTGCCCTCCTCCACGGGGCCCTCGGCCCGCCTGCGCGCCCGCTGCAGGCGTTCCGGCGACAGCGCGTTGATGCGGGGTCCCAGCAGTGTCAGCACCGCGCCGAGCGGGATCAGGGCTGCCGTCGCGGCGAAGACCGTCACGATCGCCGCCGCGATCCCCATCGAGGAGAGCATCGGCTGCGGGAAGACCAGCAGCGACAGCAGCGCGACCGAGACGGTGAGCGACGAGAACGCGACGGTGCGACCGGCTGTGCCGAGTGTCCGCTCGAGCGCCTCGGAGCAGTGGCCGCAGCGGGCGAGCTCCTCGCGGTAGCGGTACACGACGAACAGCGAATAGTCGATCGCGAGCCCCAGTCCGAGTCCCGTGACGAGGTTGAGGGAGTAGACCGAGAGCGAGGTCACCTGCGACAGCGCGCGCATGATCAGCAGGCTCCCGGCCACGGCGATCGCTCCCACCATCAGCGGAAGCGACGCCGCGACCAGCCCGCGGAAGGCGATCAACGACAGCAGCAGGAGGATGGAGAAGGCGATCAGCTCGACCTGGGGAAGCTGGGAGGCGATCGCGTCGTCGAGCTGGCTGAACGTGAGCTGGCTGCCGCCCACCGTGACGCCCTTCACGCTGCGCAGATCGCGCTTGATCGCTTCGGCGGCGGCGGTCGCGGCGCCATCTGAGGCGTGGACGGCGAAGAAGCCGAGAATGATCGTCTCGTGGGCGTCCTTCGAGAGCAGCACGGCCGGGTGGCGGGTCGCAAGGATGCTCACGACCTTTGCCACGGCCGCCTGCGAACGGATCGCGCGCACGACACGCGAGACCACGGCCCGGCCCGGCCTCGCCGCGACTGCTCCCGGGGTGCGAACGAGCACGAGCAGCTGCGGCTCCGACGAGACGCCGGTGGCAGCCACGATCTGGCGCTGGGCAACTGCGCTCGGGGCGTTCGGGTCCGAACTTCCGCCGTCGCTCAGCGATCCGACCACGCCGGCGCCGATCACACCGGCGGCGACGGTGAATACGACCGTGGCCACGAGTACGAGGCGTGCCCGTCGATGGATGAATTCAGCTAGTGCGTGCAAGGCTCAGGGTCGCCCGACCGAACTGCCTCGGGTCGGGGGCGACACCGCCAGCGCGATCACGACACGTCCACCCGACTCATCGGACAGATCTGCAACCAAGCTTAGCCAGGGCGCGGTGCGGGCAAGCCGGCTTCCCGCCGCGCTCGCCGCGGGCCGTGGCGCTAGGGTGAGCCCAACGAGAGGAAGGACGCACGATGGCGGGCTGGGCATGGCATTGCTGAGCGGGCCCGGCGCCCGGGTTGGACTGGCGGGCGCAGCGGCGATCGCCGTCGCGGCGGCTCTGCTGGGCGCGCCGGCCGGATCGGCCGCAGGTGGCGTGCCCGGCGGGCGAGCGATCGACCCGGCGCGGTTCGAGGCCGGCTCATGCGTGTCTTTCGCGCCGGCTTCCGGGCCGCCGCGGCGCCAGACCGTGTTCATCGATGCCGGTCACGGCGGCCCCGATCCCGGGGCGGTCGGCGCTACCCTCGCCGGCAAGCCGATCCACGAGGCGACCGAGACGCTGCGCGTGGCCCTGGACGCGATGGTGCTGCTGCGCGCCCAGGGCTACCGCGTGGTGCTCTCCCGCACCACGGCTGCGGCGGTTGCGCGCCCCGCGGCGGGGGACGTCTCGGGCGGGGTGTTCACCGGGCAGGGAGTCCATCGCGACCTGATCGCGCGCGACGCCTGCGCCAACCTCGCTCGGGCCGCCGTTCTGATCGGCGTCTACCTCAACGCAAGCGACCAGAGCTCAGTCGGCGGCAGCCTCACGCTGTATGACGCGGACCGGCCGTTCTGGCGCTCGAACCGCCGGCTTGCGCAGTTCGTGCAGCAATGCGTGCTCGCGAGCCTGAAACAGAGCGGGCTCGGCGTCGCTGACGATGGCGTTCACTCCGACGTCGGCTACGGCTCCTCGGTCACGAGTGCCGATCAGGCCTACGGCCACCTGCTGATCCTCGGCCCGGCCAAGGACGGCTACTTCTCCGCCCCGAGCCGCATGCCGGGCGCACTGATAGAGCCGCTGTTCATCACCAACCCCGCCCAGGCGTCGCTCGCCGACGGCGCTGCCGGGGAGCACGCGATCGCCCGCGGGCTTGCTGCGGCGGTCGGGCGCTATTTCGGCGCGGGCTGAGCGCCCGCACTCAGCCGATCGAGAACGAGCGCCGCGCCGGCTTGCGCGCGGAGCCCGCCGAATCCACGGCTCGCGCGTAGAACGTGTAGCTGCCCGTCGCGAGGTGGCGGTAAACGCTCACCGCTCCGCACGCGCCGTAGCGCGGATCGGGCGCCCTCGCGGTATCGCCGCTGCGACGCACGAGCGCGCACTGGAAGCCCGACGCCGCGCCGGACGCCGCCAGCACGAAGCTCGCGACGTGGGTGGTCGCGTTCACATGGGTGCTTGCGATCACCGTGATCGGCGCCCCGCTCGTGGCGACAGAAGCGGGCGTGGGCGTACGGGTCGCTGGGGCCGTCGGGGTCGGGGATCCGCCACGGCCTGAGCTGCCGCCGCTGCCCGCTGAACCTCGGCCGCTTGAGGGCCCGGCCTGGCCCGAGGAGCCGCTAGCGCCGGCACCGGAGCCGCTAACCGCGCCGGTCGGGCCGCTGGCACCAGTGCCGCCGGCGCCGGATCCGCCGACGCCGGTGGCGCCGCTGCCTGTCGAGCCGCTTGCGGACGCGGCGCTCCCAGAGCCGGCGGCTGTCCCTGAGGAGCCCGAGCCGCCGATATCGGCGAGCGCCTGAGCCCAGGTGTAGTTGAGGGTCGTCCAGCTCGGGCTCGCAGCCGCGGTACCGACGATCGTCAGCGCGTAGCCCGGCTCGCCGTAGGGGTCCGCGCCCGCGGCCGCTCCCATCACCATGGCGTCGGCGGCGGAGCCCGCCAGGATGTCCTGGCGATGGCCCCAGCAGCCTGAATCGCCTGCGCTCGCGCAGTCCAGGTTGGGACTGCCCGGGCCGTCGTCGTACATCCATCCGTAGTAGGCGAGCAGGGCGTTCGCGTACCCGCCGGCCCAGTTGGACCACCAGCCGACGCTGTTCAGCCCGGCCGGCAGGTCCGCCCCCGGGTCCGGGTCGGTGTCCTTGGCGACGGCGACTTGCGCGGCGTTGTCAAGCGCCGGGCTCAGTCCGCTGATCGGCGGTAGCCGGTAGGCGATGCGGTCGAGGTTTGAGAGGATCAGCAGCTGATCCGCCGCCGCCAGCGAGTCGAAGTCCGCCGGCAGCGTGTAGGCGGCGAGTCCGAGCGTCGCATGGGCGCTGTCCAGCTCCGACACGGCCGCGTTCTCGCATGCTGTCGAGACCGGGGCGCTACAGGCGGGCGGAGTGACGAGCGGCAGGTTCGACGCCGGATTTGGGGCCGCGGCCGATGCGCTCGCGGCGCCTGAGAGGCACGCCACTGCAGCCAGCAGCGCCGCGCTGAGCATCCTTGCTCGCATCTGTTTCACCGTAGCAGCGAAACCGCGGCCGGTTGAGCGGTCTGGACAAGGGGACGATGGTGGCCTGCGAGGGCGTCACGGCGCTCGCGCGGGCACTCGTTAGCGGCGTCCCTGCGGCCTTCGCCGCGCGCTCATCGCTGCGTGGGCCGGGTGAGGCCGGCCAGCCCCAGTGCCTGCGCCACCATCGAGCCGAGCGGCCGCGGCAAGGCGGCGGGATCGCACCATCGGGCCTCCGCGATCTCGACTGGATCAGGCACGATCTGCTTGGCGGCGACATCGACACGATAGAGGTGGGTCCGATGGCGGCGCATCCGGCCCGGGCCGCGGATGACGGCCAACGGTGTCGCCCCTGCCGCACGGAGTCCGAGCTCCTCATCGAGCTCGCGCCGCAGCGCCGCGGCCGGCTCCTCGCGGCGCCTGACGCCGCCGCCCGGCAGCTCCCAGCGCTGCGGGCCGTAGGTGTGGCGGACCAGCAGCAGCTCGCCGTCGCAGACCAGGGCGGCCTTCACCCCCTGGCCGCGCGGGGCACGCACGAACGCGGTAAGCCAGAGCAAGCGGTAGGCCACGCGGTAGGCGGCTCGGCGCGCACGGAGCACCAGCGGAGCTTGATCGCATGCGGAGGCTTGCGCAAATATGACGTTAACGTAAACTACGATCCAATGGTCCCGGGCACCCCCACGTCGCGGCGATGAGCGAGCAGGCTGCACCGGTCCTGCGCGCTCGACGCCGTCGCGTCGGCGTCGAGGCAGGATCGCCGCACTACCGCTGGTGGGCGCTGTCCTGCACCAGCCTCGGGATGCTGCTCGCGGCGACCAACTCCGGCACTCTGATCATCGCGCTGCCCAACCTCGAGCGCAGCCTCCACACCAGCCTGCTCGCCCTCGTCTGGGTGATCCTCGCCTACATGATCGCCTCCACCGTGCTGGTGCTGAGCGCCGGCCGGCTGTCCGACCTCTTCGGCCGCAAGAGCGCCTACGTCGGCGGCTTCCTCGTGTTCGCTGCCGCCTCGCTCGGCGCGGGCTTTGCAGCCAACGGCGACCAGCTGATCCTGTGGCGGATTCTCCAGGGCATGGGTGCGGCCTTCCTGATGGCGAACTCGGCGGCGCTCGTTACGGACGCCTTCCCACGCGAGCAGCTCGGCGTGGCGATGGGCGCCAACACGATGGTCGCAGCGCTCGGCCTGGTCCTCGGCCCGATCCTCGGCGGCGCGCTGGTGGCGATCTCCTGGCACTGGGTGTTCTGGTTCAACGTGCCGCTGGCCCTCGTTGGCGCCGCGTGGGGCGCGGTCGTGCTGCGCGAACTGGCCAAACACGACGATGTGCGCGGTTTCGACGTTGGCGGCACGCTGACGTTCGTCGTCGGTCTGACGGCGCTCGTGCTCGCCGTCTCGCGCGGCGGACTTTCAGGCTGGGGCGATCCGATCGTGATCGGCGGCTTCGGCCTCGCCGCCGTGTTGCTGCCGGCCTGGGTGGCGATCGAGCAGCGGGGACGCGCGCCGATGCTTGACCTCAGCATCTTCCGCGACCGCCTGTTCGCTGCCGCCAGCGTGGCGACGTTCATCAGTGGGCTTGTGCGCTACGCGTTGCTGTTCATCTTCGTCTTCTACTTCCAGGGCGCGCAGGGAGACTCTCCGATAACCGCCGGGCTCAAGCTCTCGCCCCTGGCGATTGGGATGCTGATCGCTTCGCCGCTTGCGGGCCGCTACGCCGACCGCCACGGATCGCGCGCGCTCGCCGCGGTCGGCATGCTCGTCACCGCCGCCGGGCTGGCGATGATGACGTCGCTCGGCGTCGCCAGCCCGTTCGTGCTGAGCGCGGCGTCGCTGGCGATCGTCGGCGTCGGCAGCGGCATGTTCATGAGCCCAAATACGGCCGCGATGATGGGCGCGGTTGCGCCAAACCGCCGCGGGGTGGCCGCCGGCGCGCGGATGGTCCTGATGAATACCGGCTCGGTGCTCTCGATCGCCTTCGTGCTGGCGGTCATCACGGCCGCCGTGCCGAAGTCGACTCTGTTTCGCATCTTCTCCGGCCTCGGCCACGGGCTCGCCGGCGCCAAGCTCGCGCCGTTCATCGCGAACATGCACGTGGCGCTGTGGGCGATGGTGGTGGCGTCGATCGTCGGCGCCGCGGTCAGCGCGATGCGTCCGGCCCACCAGCCGACATGAGCAGCGGCGACCCAGTCGCGGTCCTGCGCATCGGCGAGCTGGCCCGGCGGTGCGGCACGACGCCTCGCACGATCCGCTACTACGAGGAGCTCGGCCTGCTCGGCGGTCGCGGAGGCGGGCGTCCGACTGGCGGACACCGCTCGTACACGCAGGCCGACGTCGATGACCTTTGCGAGCTGATGCGGTTGCGCGAGCTGCTCGGACTCTCGCTCGAAGAGCTCGGGCGCGTGATCGAAGCCGAGGAGGCACGCGCGCTGTTGCGAGCCGAGATCGAGGCCGGCGTGGCGGACCCGGCGCGCCTGCGGGCGATGCTGCTCGAGGCGCTCGGCCACCTCGACGTGCAGCTTTTGCTGGTGCACCGCCGCCAGAGCGAGCTCGCGGCGCTCGAAGACGACCTCCAACAGCGGCGCCGCAAGGCGATCGACCGCCTGTCGGGGACCGCGGGCGCCGTGCCAGTCGCCTGACGGGCCGCAATCCCCCTTCTGCGCGGGACGGCGCCGTCATCGCGGCGCGGTCACAGCTTGGCAATCGCACGCGTGGTGAGACGTGGTGAGATGATCCACGCGTGCGCTGCAATCCCACGATTCACCTCGTCCACGGCCGCGCGGTCAGCGGCGTGAGCGCGCAGCCGGCCGGGCCACTTGCAGCTTCATCCGCGGCCCAGACCGCGGGCGGGAGCGGATGAGCGACTTCTTCGAACCGCCGCTGGCGGCCGAAGCTCCGCCGTCGCGACCGCCGAGCCCGCCCTGGATGCAGGCACCGTCGGGCACTCTGCCCGGGGTGATCGCGCTCGAGCTGGTCATCGCGGCGACCGAGCGCGTCGCGGTCTGCGTGACGCGGCTCGGTGCTTACCCCTCCGGGTTCGAGCTGGATCTCGTGACGATGTCCGGGGGGGAGGGGGACGAGCTCGACCCGCTGCTTTTCGGTGGCCGCCGCGGGCCCAGACCGCGGCGCACGCCAGACGGCGGGATCCCGGCCGAGATGCTGAGGTTCGGTGTGGAGTTCGCCGACGGCAGGAAGGCAACCAATACCGCGGGGCGCCCCCTTGGACTCGACGCCGAGCCGAGTGGGCCGGTGTTGATCGGTGGTGGCGGCGGTGGCGGCGGCGGCAACTGGCGCCAGAGCGTATGGATCTGGCCGCTCCCGCCGCCGGGCCCGCTGACGTTCGTCTGCGAGTGGCCGGCGGCCGGCGTGGCGCTCACTCGCCACGAGATCGACGCGCAACTCGTGCTCGACGCGGCGAGTCGCTCGCAGGAGATCTTCGGCGACCGCGGACGCCGCGGCGGCTCAGTCCGGGTTCACTCCTACGGCCTCGCGTCGCAGGCCAGGCCTGGGTCAGGCGAGCGGTAGGTCCGGCGGCAGCGGAACCTCCTGCGGCGGGGCGCCCGGCCCGCCGTCCTCCCACGCCGGCCAGGCCAGGGCGTCGCGCCCGGCATGATCGCCAGCAGCGCCGAGTGCGAGCAGCACGACTGGCTCGGCGCCGGAGTTGACGAGCTGGCGGCGCGCCGCCGGTCCGACCCGCGCCAGCTGGTCGGCGCCAAGGCGGTGCTCGACACCCTCGACCAGCAACGTCAGTTCCCCCTCCAGGACGAGGTAGACCTCCTCCTGGCGCTCGTGCGCATGGATCCGCCCACGCTGGCCGGGCTGGAGCACCATCAGGTTGATTCCGAACGAGCTGACGCCGAGCGGAGTGCGCAACGACTGGAAGCGCTCGGCGGCGGCACGGTCGAGCGCTGCGAAGGCGATGTCGCCGTCGGTCATTGCACGTCAGCATAGAAGGCAGGCGCACCGGCGGGCGCGGGCCGGGCCTTACGGCAACGGATGCGCGGCGAAGAACGCCCACATGACGTTGTCGGCGCTGATCGCGTCAGATTGTGCTCCGAGCAGCCTCGTCAGCGACGCCGGCAGTGTCGGGCCGCCGGGCCATTCGTGTCCTTCGCCGCTGATGGTGTACAGCTCGACCACAGCGCCCCCGCGACAGTGGCCGTAGGCGGTGAGCGTGACCCCCGGGTCGGGCTTGGAGGTCGCTGCCGACGTCGAGCACCCGTCCTGCGCCGCCCAGTACCGCGCGGCCTGGGGAACCGAGTAGGTCCAGTACGCCTCGCCATGGCCGCCGTAGGGATCGACCGGGTCCGCCGTCCCGTGGAAGGCGATGATCGGGACCGGTCGTCCGGTCGGACACGGCGTCGCGCGTCGAAGGCCGCTGACCGCGGCCACCGCGGCGAACACGCCCGAGGAATCGCAGGCGAGCTGGCTAGCGGTCCGGGCCCCACCCGAGAAGCCGGTCGCGTACACGCGCGATGGGTCGATGCAGTAGCGCTGCTCGAGGACGCCGACGAGCTGGGTGAGGAAGCTGACGTCGTCAGCCGCGTGGGCGGGGACCGGGGCGCCCCCGACGAGCGGGACGCCGGGGACGTTCCAGTCGAAGCCGCTGCCCTCGGGAATCAGGCCCTGCGGGTAGGCGACGATGAAGTCATGGTTGTCGGCGGTCGCATCCATGCCGGTGAACAGCTCCTGATCCTGAGCGGTGGTGCCGCTGCCGTGCATGTTGAGGACAAGCGGGACCTTGCTCGAGCCCTTGTACGCGCTCGGGACGTGCACGATCACGATCCGGCTATGACCGCCGATCGTCAGGTCGAGCGAGCTCGACCCGGCTCCGGCCGTGCCGCAACCGGAGCGGGCGGCATGAACGCCGCCGGCGGCGGTCGATGCGCTCGCAAGCTCGGAGCCGGTCGAGCCGGCGTATGCCGAAAGGAGCAGCGCGGTTGCCACCGCGGCGAGCGCCAAGGCGTGGGACGTCGCGCAACGGATCCTGGGTCTGCGAAACCGGCGTTGGGACGGCGCACCCATGTTCGGCTCCCTCTCGCGTCATCTGAAGCGGCGACCCCTCTGGCATTTCTACCAGACTGCGCGGCGCCCGTGTGTGTCGCGCCTCGCAGCGACCGCTGCACGCTCGTGTCCTGCATGAGCGCGGCGGGGCATAACCACACCGGCGGCTAGCGACCCGCCGAAGGTTCCGGTCGCGATCGAGAGCACAGCAGCGTCCATTTCATCGTCGCGGCGCGCCAGCCAATGCTCGCCGTCACCCAGCCGCCAGCCCTCGGTCCTCCTACTTGAAGAAATGGGTCGTCGGGCGGTCCTGGCGCACGCCGTCGACGGTGATGTCGACCTTCTCGTTGTAGAAGGCGATCAGCCCGGCGATCGGTGAGAGCTGCCGAGTCGGGAAGTCGTAGGACCAGGCGAGATCCGCGTGGCGCTCGTCACCGATCATGATCGACCAGTAGCCGCTGGTGGTTCCCTTGTAGGGGCAGGCCGTGACGGTGTCGCTGGGCACGAGATGCTCGAAGCTAACCTCGGTGCGGTTGAGGTAGTAGCGAGTCGGCAACCCTGTCTCGAAGACGAGCACCGGGGATGCGGACTCCGCGAGCAGCACGCCCTCCAGCTCAACGCGGACGTGTCGGGTCGAGCGCAGCGGATCGACCCGCGTATAGGGGTTGCGAGGATGTACGAAGACCTGCTCGTCCTCCTCGAACCAGGCATCGACTGCGTCCCACGCGAAGCGTGCCATCCCGGCAAGCCCATCGATCGAGTCCTCGGTGTAGATCGAAACGGCGGCCGGTCGGTCGATCTGCCCCACACGCAGGCCGTGGCGGTTTGCGCGGCCCCGGCTCAGACGCTGCGGGTGTCCTTCGTCGACGAGGAAGCGTGCGTCTATGTCCGCAGCCGGGACGTAGTACTGCGGATAATTCGGCCACTCCCACAGATAGATCGCGCGAATCGTGTCGAGAACCACCTCGCCGTGCAGGACGGCGCGGATACGCCGCGGCACGGGCTCGACGTGGTTGACCGCGACGATAGTTTGCGGGTAGTCCCTCACGCCCACCACCGGTGCCGGCGGTCAGGCCGGCGGTTGCCCGTCGGCATTGTGAGCGGAGAGGTTCGCGAGCGCTCCGTCGATCAGTCGCCGCAGCCCGACGGGCTCCGGGAGAGCGATCCGCACCGGCGTCTCGGGGTTCGGTGATCCGGCCTGAAAGCCAGGCCGCGGCTTGACGAACATCGTTAGCACGATCTGGTCGGCGTTCATGTGGAGGTCGGGCGCGAGCACGCGCCCGTCCGCCCGCTGGCCGCTCGCGAACGTCTGCTCGCTGACCAGCACCCGCAGAACGCTGTCGCCGGGATCAGGCTCGCATGAGGGGTCCAGACGCCAGGAAGATGCGCGGATACCGTCCCGCGCGGCTCGCAGCGGTCGTGCCGCACTGGACACGTCATACGCCCAGGTGTTTCGCCGCGGATTGCGCCGTACGGCGACCGTCAGCAGCTGCGGCGGCTGCCCCCGCCCGAACAGCGCTTCGTCGTCCGTGCGTGCGAGCAGCCTCCAGCCGTCGAGGTTCGCCGGCGGCGCCTCGGGCGCCGGGCGGCGCCGCCACAGCGCTCGCGTGCCTCGCTTTGGCGCCGCACGAGACGCAAGCTGGGCGGCAAGCGCGCCTACCGCCGGGTCCTGCGGATCAAGCGGCGCGGGCGTCCCATCGAGCGCTGAGGGGGGAAACGGCAGACCGGCGCCGTCGCTGACCAGTTCCGGCCGCCGCGGCGCCGGGCGCGGCTCGAGCACGCTGGAGCGCTCCCAGTCCCGTTCGCTGGGCATCTTTGCCTCACGGGCGGGCAGGCGTCCACGACGGTGCGGTGCGGACGGCGACACACCCCCGAGGCTACCGGCGAGAGGGGGTTGGCGCCAACCCCGTCGCCGCGGGCCGGCCGGCCGAGGTGGTCGCGATGATCGCCCGAGCCGACGGCGGCGCCGGCGATGCCAGGCGCAGCAGGTGCAAGTACGCTGCGCGGAAATGGTGACAGGGTCTCGTGGCTGAACTCCGGATAACCCCGGAGCATCCCGAGAGTGCGATCGCCGTCGCGCTGCTGGACCGCTATTACGGTGAGCTCGAGCTGCGGTTCCCCGATGGCTTCGATCTTGGTCGCACGACCGCAGCGCCGCCGGCCGAGTTGATCGCGCCGCATGGGCAGTTCCTGGTCGCTCGCCGCGGCGCCCGAGCCGTCGGCTGCGGCGGCGTCCGTCGCCTCGGTCCGGGCACGGCCGAGATCAAGCGCATGTGGGTCGACCCGGAAGCGCGCGGGTTGGGAGTCGGGCGCAGCCTGCTGTTGGCGCTGGAGCGCGGCGCCGTCGAACTGGGATGCCACGCTGTCCGGCTCGACACCGCGGCGTCGCTGACCGAGGCGCTCGCGCTCTACAAGTCCGCCGGCTACGCCGAGATCCCAGCCTACAACGACAATTCCTACGCCGCGCACTGGCTCGAGAAGCGCGTTGGCTGAGCCGCTCCGCACGGCGAGGCAGGTCGAGCGCGTTCGGCTCTTCTGTGTCTGTAAACACGCGCTGCACCCGTGTCACCCTCAACAACGTTCGGTGTGCTTCGGGCGGTTGATCGATGAATGGGTTGCGTGTGGTGCTCGGCGGGCTTTCGGGGGTGCGACCTCCTAGCGGCCGACCGCCCGCTTCGAGGACGATGGCTCGGGCGGATCGCGCATCACGGTCAACCGGCAGGATGACGTCGGCACGCGCGGGGCGATTCGAGCGACGGCGGAGAGCCGCGTCGAGGGCGGCCGCGTCTAGCGGATCTGCTGTCGTCTGTGGCGAGGTGGACCGCCGGCGCGCCGGCAGGGCCCGGTAGTCTCCGCAGGACAGCCGGCAAACGCGCCCGGACGAAGAACCTGCGCGGGGTGCCGCCGGGCCACACAGGTCGCGCGGTTGCGGGGCCGGCACACCGCATCCGCCTCGCGCGGAGAACCGCGGTGTGAGGCCGGCATTTCCGGAGGTTGGCTAAGCCGCGAGGAGCGATGAGCGAGAAGTCGACCGCAGCATCTGATGAGGCGCCGATCGCGAACCTGAGCCGCCGCGGTGTGCTGATAATCATCGGCGCGCTGATGCTGGGCATGTTCCTGGCTGCGCTCGATCAGACAATCGTTTCGACGGCGCTGCCAACGATCGTCGCGGATCTTCACGGCGCGTCGCACCTCGCGTGGATCGTCGTCGCCTACCTCCTCGCCGCGACCGTTTCAACGCCGCTGTGGGGCAAGCTCGGCGACCAGTACGGGCGCAAGGTGTTCTTCCAAGCGTCGATCGTCATCTTCCTCTGCGGCTCGGCGCTCTCGGGCCTCAGCCACACGATGACCGAGCTGATCGCCTTCCGCGCGGTTCAGGGGCTCGGTGGCGGCGGGCTCATGGTGGGTGCGCAGGCGATCGTCGGCGACATCGTCTCGCCGCGCGAGCGCGGCCGCTACCAGGGACTCTTCGGGGCCGTGTTCGGCATCGCGAGCATCATCGGCCCGCTGCTCGGCGGCGTGTTCGTCGACCAACTCTCCTGGCACTGGATCTTCTACATCAACATTCCGATCGGCGCAGTCGCTCTGGCCGTCATCGCGTTCCAGGTTCCGGGTCGCCTCGGCCACGTTCACCACGTGATCGATTACCGCGGAACCGCGTTGCTGGTGCTCTCCGCGAGCCTTCTGGTGCTCTTCACGAGTCTGGGCGGCACGACCTACGCGTGGGGTTCTCCGCTGATGCTCGCCTTCGTGGTTGCCGGCGCGGTGGCGCTCGTGGCTTTCGTTCTCGTGGAACGCCGCGCGGTCGAGCCGGTGCTGCCGCTTCACCTGTTCTCCAATCGCGGGTTCTCGGTCACCAGCGTCGTCGGCTTCATCGTCGGTTTCGCGATGTTCGGAGCAATCACATACCTGCCCGTGTTCTTTCAGATCGTGCACGGCGAGTCACCGACGGTTTCCGGTCTGCAACTGTTGCCGCTCCTCGTCGGCCTGATCATCTTCTCCACCGGATCCGGGCTCGTGATCAGCCGGACCGGACGCTACCGGCCGTTTCCGATCGCCGGGACCGCGCTGATCACGATCGGAATCCTGCTGTTGTCGCAGGTTGGCGTCGGCACGAGCCTGGTCGTCGCCGCCCTCTTCATGTTCGTGCTCGGCGTCGGGCTCGGCTGCGTGATGCAGGTGCTCGTGCTGATCGTCCAGAACGCGGTGCCCTACGGCGAGCTGGGTGTCGCCACCTCGGGGGCCACCTTCTTCCGCTCGATCGGCGGATCCTTCGGGACGGCGATCTTCGGCGCCATCTTCTCCAACGTGCTCGTCGGCAACCTCGCGAAGCATCTCGGCAAAGCGCGGCTGCCGGGCGGGCTGGCCAGTTCCAGCGTCACGCCGGCGATCCTCGACAAGCTTCCGCACGCGGTGCATCACGCCGTTTCCGCCGCCTACGCGGAGTCGATCCAGACCGTGTTCATCATCGCGGCGCCGATCGGCGCGGTTGCATTCCTCGCGTCGTGGCTCATTCCCCAGGTGGAGCTGCGTCGAGCGGTCGACACCACACAAGCCGCGGCGACCGCCGAACCGGCCTAGCGGGCTGGGCGCGCGCAGGCCTCGTCGGCGAGCGCGCGGGCGCGGTGACCTGGCGTCGCTCGCCGGAGGCGATAATCCAAGCTTGATGCGCTCAGCCTCCATCGGCTCAAGCCGCAGGCGCCTGCTCACGCTCGCCGCGACCGCGGCGCTCGGCGCCCTGCTGGCCGGCTGCACCACACACGCGGTGGCGCCGATTTCCGCCGCCGCGATCGCGCCGGAGCGCGAGGGCCCGCACAAGTTCAAGGAGTACACCGTCTACTGGGCCGGCATGGAGGTCGACGGCGCTCGCCTGACGGATGCCGACAGCCCCGCGTTCTTCGACACCCTCTACGCGCCGGTCGGCTTCACCCTCTACTACGGCAACTGCGAAGGACGCGGGACGCTGCGCGACGGCGGCTGCACCCTGCCGCTGAGGATCACGACCAGTATCTACACCGCACACTCGGACGCCTCCTACGGCGCGCAACGCTGGACCGAGATCCATGGTGTGCCCGCCGTGGTCTACGACGGCGGCGACGCGATCGAGATCTACACCGACCACCAGGACGTCGACATCGTGGCCGACTCGCCGGCCCGCGCAGCGTCCGCTGCCGCGGCCCTCGAGCCATTCAACCGCGTCCCCTCGCCGGGCTGGCCGGCCTTCCCGCAGCCCGTCTACACGCCAGACCCGCCCCAGGTTCAACTGAATGGCGACACGGGCCCGACCGGCGTCACCGGCGCAACGACCGGTATCTCCCCGCCGTCGCAGCTCGAGCCCGCGCCCTAGCTTCCAGCTCGCCACGGCTGCTCAGGCGGTGGAAACGTAGACTGACGGGGGGAGCGGGGAACGCGTCGCGGGCAGTGCCCGGCCCGCGTGATCTCTGCCGCCGATCGCTATGAGCGCTGAGTCTCAACTAATCGATGCCGTCGACTCCCTCGGCGTGGTGGCGGACGCCGTCGCACGCGCCGGCGACGCGCTGGACCTGGCGGCACGCCACCTCGATCCCTCGCTCGTCGACGTACTGCGAATTCTCGGTTTCGACAAGGAGTACACCTCGGCGCAGGGCTCCTATCTCTACGACGCCGAGGGCCGCGCGTACCTCGACTTTCATACCGGGGAGGGCTTCGCGAGCTTGGGTCACAACCATCCCGACGTGCGTGACGTCCTGCGGGCGGCGCTCGGCGCGAACCTCGTTGACGGCGTGCAGCTGCACTATTCGGCCCTGGCCGGCCTGCTCGCCGAGGAACTCACTCGCCATATGCCGCCAGGGCTCGACTCCGTTTTCTTCACCAGCACCGGCGCCGAGGCGGTGGACTCGGCGATGAAGTTCGCGCGTGCAGCGACGCGTCGGCCGCGACTGATCTCATGCGACGACAGCTTCCACGGGGTCACACTCGGGCCGCTCTCGCTGGTCGGTGACGACTTCTTCAAGGAGGGTTTCGGACCGCTGCTGCCGGGATGCGATCGCGTCCCGTTCGGCGACCTCGCTCGCCTAGAGGAAGAGCTGGCGGCGAAGGACGTCGCCGCGTTCATCGTGGAGCCGATCCAGGGCCGCATGGTCACGCTCGCGCCAGAGGGGTACCTGGAAGCTGCGGCGGCGCTGTGCCGGCGCTACGGCACGCTGCTGGTGATCGACGAGATCCAGACCGGGCTCGGTCGCACCGGCAGCTGGTTTGCCCTCGACGGCCTGGGGTTGGCGCCGGACTTCGTGCTCGTCGGCAAGGCGCTGAGCGGCGGCTACATGCCGGTTGCCGCGATGGTCACGAGCCGTGAGATCTACAGCCGGGCCGTGGGCACGCTCGAGCGCTGCTACGTGCACCAGTCGACCTTCGGGCGCAACCGCCTGTCGATGGCGGCCGGTCTGGCCACGCTGCGCATCATCGAGCGCGATGGTCTCATCGACCATGCGTACCGCATCGGTGACGTGCTGCGGGACGGGCTCGCCGAGCTTGGCCGCCGCCACGAGATGATCAAGGAGGTGCGCGGGCGCGGGCTGATGATCGGGATCGAGCTGTGCGCGCCGAACTCCCGCATCGCGCGGCTGAACTGGCGCTTGATTCACCTGGCGAGCGAGGGACTGTTCCCGCAGCTGGTGGTGATCCCGCTGCACCGCGACCACGGTGTGATCACTATGGCGGCCGGAAAGAACGATGTGATCAAGCTCCTACCGCCGCTGACGCTCTCGGAGCCCGAGGCGCACACCTTCCTCGCCGCGCTGGACGCCGTGCTCGCCGATTGCGCCGCCAGCACCGGCAAGAATTGGGGCGTCGTGCGCGATATCGCGACCGCGACTCTCGGCCGTCGCGCCGCACACAGATCTGGATGACCGGCGCGGCGCAGGCCCGTGCTGCGCCCGTCGACAGCCTGCGCGGCGCCGTCTGCCTCGTCACGGGCGCGAGCGGCTTTATCGGTGGGCACCTCACGCGGAGATTGGTGGCGGAGGGCGCTTCGGTGCGCTGCTTCGTGCGCGCGAGCAGCGACACATCGTTGCTTGAGAGACTCGACGTCGAAATCGCGTACGGCGACCTCACGGCGCCGGATTCGCTCGCACGCGCCGCTAGCGGCTGCCGCTACGCGTTCCACTGCGGCGCGCGCGTATCGGACTGGGGCACCGTGGGGGAGATCGCGCGCGTCAACGTGCAGGGGACGCGGAACGTGCTCGAAGCGTGCGCCGGCGCATCGGTTCAGCGCGTCATCCACCTCAGCACGACCGACGTCTACGGCTACCCGGGCGGCGCCGCGATCGACGAGGACTATGCCGCGGTCCGTTTTCGCAACTGGTACGCGCAGACCAAGCTGGCCGCCGAAGCCGAGGTCCGCGGCGTGGCGACGGCGCACGCGCTGGACGCCGTGATCCTTCGCCCGGCGACCGTCTACGGGCCCGGATCCGCTGATGTCGTCGGCGAGATCGCGCGCGCGATGCGCGCCGAACACATGCTGCTCGTCGGCGGCGGCCGCGCGGTCGCGGGGCTTTGCTATGTGGAGAACCTCGTTGATGCCGTGGTTCTTGCAAGCCAGCACACGGCTGCTGCGGGTAACGCCTTCAACGTCTGCGACGGGCTCAAGGTCAGCTGGAAGCAGTTCACCGATGACCTGGCAGCGGGCCTCGGCTGTGCACCGGCGCGCTGGAGTATGCCCTACCGCCTGGCGAACGCGGTCGGTTTCTCGCTTGAGCACGGCTACCGGCTCCTGCGGCGGGCGACAGGGCTGAACATGGCTCCGCTGCTCTCGCGTCAGGCCGTGCAGGTGCTCGGCATCGACCAGGATTTCAGCAATCGCAAGGCCCGGGAGATGCTTGGCTGGGAACCTCGCGTCGACTACGCGACAGGGGTCGAGGCGACCCTCGACTGGCTGCGGACCGAGTACCTTGCGCGCCGGGACCGACCGGGTGGAGGCTTCGCGGGCGGGTGAGCAGCATCCGGCGAAGCGCCCAAACCCAGCTGCGAGAATGTCAGCAATGAGCTCGCTCGACGTAATCGCGGCGGGATCGGCGCCTGCGGACCCGCCAGTGGGCGGCGCGCTCGAGCATCTGGAGCTCGACGTAACAGGCATGACCTGCGGCTCGTGTTCGGCCCGGGTGCAGCGTGCGCTGAGTACACAGGCGGGCGTGTCCGGGGCGGTCGTCAACTACGCGACCGGGCGTGCGTTGGTTGAGGTCGAGCCGGGGGCCGTCGACACGGGGCGTCTGCTGGCGGCCGTGCGGGCGGCGGGATACGGAGCATCACTGGCGAGCCCTAGCGGCGGGAAGCAGGCTGGTGTGCTCGATCGGGCCGAGGCGGGCGAGCGGCGCGAACAGCGGCGTTTGCTGTGGCGGATCGCGGCCGCGGTGCCTTTGGCCGCGGCGATCACGGCGCTGACATACCTCCGCGGGCATGACCCGACCGCGCGCTGGGTTGTCGCTGCGATGGCTGTGCCGGTCCAGTTCTGGTGCGGCCTTCCGTTTCTGCGTTCGGCGTGGGTCAGGGCGCGCGCCCGGTCGACGAACATGGACACGCTGATCGCGTTGAGCACGCTCGCGAGCTTCGTCTATTCGACGGTGCTGCTGCTGACGAGCGAGACCGCCTCAAGCCACGGCGTTGCGGTCGACCGCTTCAGCATGGTGCTCGACTACGACATGGGCGCGATCATCATCGCGGTGCTGTTGATCGCGCGATGGTGCGAGGCCAAGGCCCGTAGCAGCGCCGGACGGGCGATTCGCGAGCTGGCGCGGCTCGGTGCGACGCAGGCGCGGCTCGTCGATCCCGGTGACCCCCGCGGCCGTGAGCGCCTCGTCGCGGTTGAGGACGTGCGTCGCGGCGACGTCTTTCTCGTGCGGCCTGGTGACAAGGTGCCCGTTGACGGGATCGTGATCTCCGGCTGCTCCGCACTCGATGAGTCGATGCTGACGGGGGAGTCGCTGCCTGTCGAGAAGGCCGCGGGATCGCTCGTGACCGGTGCGACGTTGAACATCGACGGCGTGCTGCGTGCCCGAGCCACGGCCGTTGGCGCCGACACGGCGCTTGCCCAGCTGGTCGCGTTGGTCGAGCGTGCGCAGATGTCCAAGCCAAAGATTCAGCGTCTCGCGGACGACATCGCGCGCTACTTCGTGCCCGTGGTGCTGCTGCTTGCCGCGGGCACGTGCTTGGTCTGGCTGCTGAGCGGCCAAGGGCTGGTGGGCATGTTCGCCTCGATGCATCTGCAGCGCGGTATGGATGCCACGGTTGCGGTGCTGATCGTGGCGTGCCCCTGTGCGCTGGGCCTCGCCACACCCGTCGCAATCCTCGCCGGCACGGGGCGTGGCGCCAGCCTGGGTCTGCTGATCCGCAGTGCCGAGACGCTCGAGCGAAGCCAGGAGCTCGACACGATCGTGCTCGACAAGACGGGCACGGTCACTACCGGGGAGCTGTCGATCGCCGATTTCTGGACGGCGCCGGGTCAGGATCCGGATCTTGTCCTGGCAGCGGCCGCCGGCGCGGAGGCGGGCTCCGAGCACCCTGTGGCGGTAGCTCTGGTCGCCGCGGCGCGCGTCCGCGGGCTCGAGCTGAGACCGCCGGACGAGTTTCGCTCGCTCCCAGGGCAGGGCGTGTCCGCCGTCGTCGACGGCGTCAAGGTCTGGGTCGGGCGCCCCAACGAGCGCTCTGGCGAGATCGCCGGCGTGCTCGAGCAGTGGGAGAGCTCCGGGCGCACCGCGGTCGTCGTCGAGCGCGATGATCGGATCGCTGGTGCGTTTGCGCTGGCCGACACGGTCAAAGCCGAGGCCCGCGACGCCGTCGCGGCCCTGCGCGGTATGGGCATCGACGTGCGCCTGCTGACCGGCGACAACGAGCGCGTCGCACACGCAGTCGCCGAAGCTGTTGGGATCGAACACGTGAGCGCCGGCGTCACGCCGGCCGGAAAGCTTGCGGAGATCGCACGCCTGCAGCAGGAGGGCCGCCGCGTCGGGATGGTCGGCGATGGCGTAAACGACGCCGCGGCACTCGCCACGGCAGACCTTGGCATCGCGATGGGCACCGGCACCGCCGTCGCGATCGAAGCAGCAGACATCAGCGTCGTCTCCGGGGATCTGCGCGGAGTCGTCCGAGCACTGAGGCTCGCTCGCGAGACGTACACGATCGTCCTGCAAAACCTCGGTTGGGCATTCGGATACAACCTCATCGCGATCCCGCTCGCGATGACCGGGCTGCTGAGCCCTGCGCTGGCGGCCGTGGCGATGGGTGTCTCTTCTCTCACCGTTGTCACCAACAGCCTGCGACTACGACGTTTCGGCCGGCCCGGTCACGCCACACCGGTCCGCAGCCGCCGCGGGCGCATCATCAGCATCGCCACGATCACAGCAATCCCCGTCGTCCTGCTCGGCGCACTCGTGCTCGCCGTGCCCGACACCTTCGCCGTCCCGTCGACCGCCTCACACACGTTCACCGCCGCGGATGGCGTGACGCTGCAGGTGCAGGCCACGCCATTGACCGCGGGCGAGGTTGGAGTCCATCTCTACCTCTTCGGCACCGCGAACGGCCCGTCCGCTTCGGCGCGGTCGATCACCGCCACCTCGTCAACCGGATTGCACGCCACTGCGTCCGTCTATGTGCTGGCGCCGAACCACGACCTCGGCGTCATCCGCCTGAGCACCGGCTTCTGGAACCTCAAGGTGTCGCTGGTCGATAGCGCAGGACGACGTATCGGAGGCTCGTTCGCGGTGCCGATCAACGTCGCGGGGGTGGAGCCCGCGGCGCGAGCCGCGGGCTCCACGGGCAGCGCAGACCACCGGCGGGTCGCCTCGGCGCCGTCCGCGGCGAACGCACAGGTCGCGAACGGTAGCGTCGCGGCGAACGAGCTTTCCGTCGCCGACGAGCTGGGCCCCGACATCGTCGCCGCCTGGGTCACCCACGACGGCGCTCATCAGAGCGTCGAGCTGCACACACTTGATCCGCTGGAGCAGCCGGTCGCGCTCGCGGTGGGCCTCGCGCACGCGACCGTCACCGGTCGCTGTGGCGTGGGTTGCCAGGTCGTGAGCCTGGCAGGCTCGGCGACCACGCTCACGGTCCACGCGGTGATCGACGGCACGGGCTACACGGCACGGTTGCCTGTCGCCTTCCAGGCGGGCGGCGCGGATCGCCGAGCTGCGGAATTCATGCGCCGCGTCGATGGCGCCCAGCTGAAGCTCCGCAGCGCCGTGGCGGAGGAGAGCCTCGCGAGCTCTCCTTCGGCAGTGGACACCACTGCCTACCGGATCGGGGCGCCCGACCGCTTCGCCTACCAGGTGAGCCTCAACGGGAAGCCGGCCGGCGACACGGTCATCATCGGAACCCGCGAATGGGCCCGCAGTCCGGGGCGGCCCTGGCAGGCGGGCAGCTTCGGTACTCAGCCCTTCTCAGCCGCCGCGTATCTGGACTGGTGGGCGCCCTATGCTGACTCTCCGCGGCTGCTCGACACCTCCAGCGTTGGCGCCACGACCTTCGCGGACGTCGCCACCCTCACGCGGGTCGCGGGGCTCGGGCCTGTCTGGCTGCGCTTTCATCTCGATCTCACAGACGCCCGCGTGCTCTTCGTGCGGATGATCACAGCCGCGCATTTCATGACGGAGTCGTGGGGCGACTTCAACGAGGCCCCGGCAATCGCGGCGCCGTCCGGGCCGCGCGGATGACCCGGCGTTCGAGGCCGAGCGGTCGAGCGGCGCAGTCGTCGTAGCCGGCGCGCAGTAGGCGCGGTCCCGCCGCTTCTGTTCACGGTCGAGGGCCGGCGGACGCGAGCGGCCCGTAGCCGCTGGCTGTCCGGAGCGAGACGCTGGGCGAATGCGGGCCGACGTGGCTGGCGGCTGGCGACGGCCACCGTCGCATGATGTGTGAGGGCCGGCGAGTTCGTCAGCGTCGTGTGATTCCCGAACGCGCAGCGCTCGCGGTCGCTTCGAACTACATGGGCCGCGGGCAGCCGTTCGCGGCGCCCGCGGCCCAGACTGCTTCAGTCCTGCTAGGACACCGTCAGCGTGCCCTGCATCCCGGCCGCGCGGTGACCGGGAACGGAGCAGTAGTAGGTGTACTTGCCGGCCGTCAACGTCACGTCGAAGGACTTCTTGCCGCCAGCGAAGATCGGCGTCTTGCCGAGCACCTTGTTCTTCGAGTTGATCAACACGACGTCGTGCGGCAGTGGGGACTTGTTGGTGAAGACGATCACCGCCTTGCCGGGGGTCGTCTTGATCGAGCTCTGCGTGAACTTCAGCATCCCCGACGGGTTCGCCATGATGTTCACGGTGTGAGTCGCGGCTGCCGAACGGGCTGTCGAAGCGCTCGCCAGGCTGGTCGAGTAAGCCGCCACGCACAGGCACGCAGCCAAAAGCGTCCCGGCTGTAGCGAGCCGGCGCATCTTCGAACTATTCATTGAAACCTCCATTGATGATGACAACGTCCGAGGTCGCCGCGGTCGCGTGCACCCGGCACGATGCCGACCGTGATCGGCTCTCAGGCCGCACAAACTGCGCCGTGGGCGCAGTGCTTGCCGACGCTCGAACCGTCTTCGACGCAACTCCCTCCTGCTTGAAGCTTAGCCCATCCTATCTATCGCTCTGACCGCAGGCGCCGTACGCGCTCAGCGTCCGCCCCCAGCTCACGAATCCTGGTCGCCGCGAACCATCGCCGCCTCGCCGAATGCACGTCCCGCGCTGCTCAGAGCGTCGCGGCGACGCGGTTGCGCCCGGCGACCTTCGCTTCGTAGAGCGCACCGTCGGCGGCGAGCATCGTCGCCCGCGCGTCGTCGGCCAGCAGTGCGACTCCGATGCTGACCGTCACGGCTGGAGCGATCCTTGCCGCGATGGCCTCTCGGACACGATCGGCAACCTCACGGGCATTGCCGAGGGGCGCCCCGGGGAGAATCGCCGCGAACTCGTCGCCACCGATCCGCGCCGCGAAGTCTCCTGGCCGGATCGTCTGGGTGATCACCTTGCCGACGCGGCGCAGCAGCTGGTCGCCCGCGTCGTGTCCGCGCGTGTCGTTGACCTGCTTGAACTCGTCCACATCGATCATCAGCAGGGCGCCGGCCTCGGAGCCCGGCGCGGTCAACAGGCCGATCCGGTCGTCGAAGGCCCGGCGATTTGGCATGTCGGCGACCGGATCGCGCAGGGCGAGGTCGCTGAGCACCTGCTTCTGCCTGATGTAGGAGCGGGCCACCTCCGCTGACTCTTCAACAACTTCGGCAAGCCGCTCGGCCACGGCGTCGCCTGTGCCGGGAGCCGGGGGCGGTCGCGCGGGGCGAGCCGCGCCGCGCAGCAGCGCCGCCACCGCCGGGCACACCTGCTGCGGGGGCCCGCCCAGCAGCAACTCGACGGCCGACAGCACCTCAAGGCTGCTCGCCACAACCGGATAGCACTCGCGCAAGCTCGCGGGTACAGCGTGGCCTCCGAGCATCAGTCGCGGCTCTGCGCTCGCGTCATGAACGGCGATGATTGCCTCCGCGAGCGAGTGCACGTCGGTGTCGATGCCAAAGCCCAGGCCCGTCACGGCGGGCTGGTGCTCGGACACGAAGCTCCGCAGTGCGCCAACCGGCACGTCGGCGCCGAGAAACAGGACGTCGAATCCCGCTCCCTCGAGGACGTCGGCAACCATGCGCAGCCCGAGCACGTGATGCTGACCGGCGACCTCCGCAAGCAGTACCGACTCGCGCGAGCGGGCCCGGGCGACGCTGAGGGCGTCAAACAGGCGTACGAGCACCCCGCTGCTGATGGCAGTGGCCAGATGCTCGTCGGCGACGCTGACGGCGCCCTGCTGCCAGAGGTCTCCGATGCGCTCCATCGCCGGCGCGATGATCAGCGCCTGGATCGCGGCGGGCGAGGTGCCGATCGCCAAAGCCTCGTCCGTCACCTGCGCGGCCATCGCGCTGTCGCCGGCGCGGAGCGCATCCCCGTAGCGCCGGGCGAGCGCCGCACTCGCCGCATCCGACGCGCGGCGAGCCGGGCGCTCCGAGGCTGCCTTGCGTGATGGCATTCGCTTATTCGTCTCCCGAGCGGTTCGTCAAAGCGTAGACCACGTATGCGCGGATCCGACGCTCACGATGACTGTGATGGCGCCCAGCGCCACCGCGTCGTCCTCAGCCTCCACCGCCCTCGGCGCCAGCGGGACCCTGCGGGGGGCGCTCCCGCACGCCGGCGCTAGGCTTGGCGTGTGAATACCGCTCCGCCCCGTGGTCTGTTCACCGGGGTCCGGCCGACAGTTGAAGAGATCGCGCGAGAGCTTCCAGGCGACGAGCTGGTGCCAAATCCGGACGTCGTGATGGATCGCGCGTTCACGCTCCCGGGCCACGCGGCGGACGTCTGGCCGTGGTTCCTGCAGCTTGGGAAGAGACGCGCCGGCTGGTATCTCACAACCGCGCTCGAGCGCGCAATCCCCCGATCGCGGCGGGCGTTGCGTCGCATCGATCCCAAACTCACGCAGCTCCGGGTCGGGGACGTCATTCCCGACTGGGGCGGTCGCAACGCGACGTTTGAGGTCGTCCGCGTCGAGCCGCCCGCCGCCCTCGTTTATGGCTCGACCCGAGGATCCGTGAAGCTCAGCTGGGCCATCGTCCTCGGCGACGGCGGATCATCGGAGGAGCCAACGACGCGTGTTCAGCTGCGTTTACGTTTGAGTCCCGTCAGACGCCTGTGGCTGGCGCGTTCCGCCGGCGCGCTCGTCGATCTGCTGACGGTTGCCGGGCTGGCCTCCGGGCTTCGGGAGCGTCTCGAGCACCGCGGTCGGCACCGGTGAACATGCGGCCGCGCCGCTTGAGCTAGCGGGCGATCGCCAGGCCGAGACCGGTACCGCCATGGCGGCGAGTGGTTGAGGCGTCGGCTTGAGTGAATGCTTCGAACCTACGGTTGGCCCGCGCCGCGTAGCATCGACGCATGAGTTTGCTGCAGCAGCGCTGTCACGAGACGCTCGAGGCGAGCTGGACGGTCGGCGAGCGCCAGGGGGTGCCATATGCGTACACGCGCCCGAGTCCGGAGCGCTACCGCTGGCAGTGGTACTGGGATTCCTGTTTCGCGGCGATCGCCTGGCGGCACTTCGATCCCGCTCGGTCGCGCGCAGAACTCGAGACGCTGCTCGCCGCGGCCCAGCCGGAGGGCTTCATCGGACACACGATCTTCTGGGACCACCCGTTGAGCGGTACCAGGGCCCTGTATTACAACGTGCGCCATCACACCGACTTCATGACCGCGACGATCCAGCCGCCTGCACTGGCCTTCGCATGGTTGGCTTGCGTCGGCGATCCGGCGCTCGAGCCGCGCATCGTCGCCCACCACAAAGCGGTCAGCGTGCAACGGGATCTCGAGGGCGACGGACTGCTTTGGATCCTCCAGCCGGATGAGTCGGGCTGCGACGCCTCGCCGCAGTTCGACCCGATCTGGCGCCATCGCGCGCAGGGGCTCCCCGGCTTCGCCGAACTCGTGCACCGCAACCGCGAGCGCGACTTCCGCATCGAGGCCGTCCGAGCGGCGGGCGGCCCGGTCGTCTGTGAGGTGCTCACGAATGTTCTGCACGGCCTCTCCCGTCTCGCGCTCGGTCAGTCGTCGATCACGCAAGCGCTGATCGCCCGCCTCTACGACGAACCGAGCGGCCTTTTCCTGCCGGTCGCGGAGCCGGCCATCGACGCGCGGATTCCGTTGACCTGGACGGCGCTTGCCCCGCTCGCTCTGCCCGACCTCCCCGAAGACATCGGCCGCCGGCTCGTGGGCTATCTCCTGGACCGCCGGCGCTTCTGGACGGCGGTCGCGCCGCCGGCGGTCGCGCTCGATGAGCCCGCATTCTCGCTACGCGAGCACTTCGAGGGACTGCGGCGCTACTGGCGCGGCCCGACGTGGGTCAACAGCGCGTGGCTGATCTGGCGCGGCCTCGTCAGGCTCGGCTACGAGGATGAAGCTGCAGCGATAGCCCGTTCGATCACCGACACCGTTTCACGCGAAGGGCTCCGCGAGTTCTACGATCCCGGCGACGGGCGCGGAATGGGCGCCAGGAGCTTCGCCTGGTCAGCGCTCGCGCTCGAGTTGGTCGACCCGCGCAACGCGACCGCCGGCCTTGTCGTCGCCCCGTCGCTACCGCGTCGGACCGCGACATGAGCGACGATGACGCCACCCGCCTCGAGGAGATTCGCAAGCTCCGCCAGGACGCATTCGACGCGGCGCAGGCGGTGGACCCGCTCGTGTCAGGACCCGCGCATGCACTGCTCGCCAAGCAGGTTGCAGCCCAACTGCGGGCTTTGCAGACTGCCGCTGACGACCTCGTGCAACTCGTCAATTCATGGCAATACCTGGCGGGGATGTGCGGTCTCTTCGACGATCTCGACGAGACTGACCGGCCCGATCGTGACTGGCGCTCGCGCATAGAGGAGGCACTCGCGCTGATCGAGGAGGCGACCGAGTAACCAGCAAGGCCTAATCGCCGCCGGGGCCTCGCAGCTCGTGGAGGGGGACCGCCGTGCTGTGTCCCGCCTCCGCCGACGGGTGGGTTGGGATGTGGTGGTGCGCGTAGGCGATCCCGTTGGCGAGCGCGGTCATCAGCGTGCAGGCGCGACGCGGCGTCTTCCACGGCAGGATGACGAGCGCGAGCAGGAGGCCGAGGCCGAAGATTCCGGCCACCCATGTGAAGGCTGTCGTGTAGCCGTGGATCGCCGCTGCCGCGGGAAGCCCGAGCAGGTGGCTGTGGGCGCGAGCGTAGGCGGTGGCAGCGCTCGCCGAAACGGTGCTCAGCAGCGCGAGGCCGACGGAGCCGCCGATCTGCTGTGAGGTGTTGACGACGGCGGAGGCGACACCGGTGTCGTGCACGTCGACGCCGAGTGTCGCCGTTCCAATCGAGGGCGCGAAGATGCATCCCAGCCCCACGCCGATGATGAGCAGAGTGGGCAAGATGTCTCCCGCGTAGGTGCCGCCAGGGGTCAGGCGGGTGAGCAGGAGCGTCGCGATCACGCCAAGTGCCATGCCGACGATCACGAGTGGCTTGGCTCCCGTGCGGGGCAGGAGCTTGGTCTGGGCCGTGACCGACGTCACGACAAGCACGCCGGTCATCGGAAGGAAGGCCAAACCGGTGCTCAGCGGCGAGAAGCCCAGGTTCTGCTGCATGTAGTAGGTGAGAAAGAAGAACACCCCGAAGATGCCCGAGGCGGAGAGAAGGACCGAGATGTAGGCGCCTCCGCGTGCGCGATCTCGGACGATGCGCAGCGGCAGCAAGGGGTGCGCGACGCGGCTCTCGATCGCCACGAACGCGCAGAGCAACACCGCGCTCGCCGCGAGCGCGACGATCGTGACCGACGCGCTCCAGGACTGCGTCTCAGCGTTGGAGAATCCGTAGACCAGCGCGAACAGACCGGCCGAGCCGGCGAGCAGCCCGCGAAGATCGATGCCCGCACGTTCTGGATCGCTGTGGTTGACGAGCAGTCGCAGCGCGAAGAGCGCCGTCGGTACCGCGATCACGAGGTTGACGTACAGGCACCACCGCCACGAAAGCACCTGAGTGAGCGCCCCGCCGAGCACCAGACCAACGGACGCTCCACCACCGGCGATCGCTCCGAAGATCCCGAACGCCTTCGGTCGGTCGGGGCTCTCGGCGAATGTCACGGTCAGCAGCCCGAGCGCGGAGGGTGCCAGCAGTGCGCCGAACAGGCCCTGCAATGCTCGAGCAGCGACCAGCATGTAGAAGGAGGTCGCCAACCCGCCGATCGCTGACACGATCGCGAAGCCGGTGAGCCCGATGATGAACGTCCACTTGCGTCCGAACACGTCACCAAGCTTGCCTCCCAGCAGCAGCAGGCTCCCGAACGCGAGGGCGTACGCGGTGACTATCCACTCCCTGTCACTGGAGGAGAAGCCAAGGGCTCGCTGAGCTGACGGCAAGGCGATATTCACGATCGTCGAGTCCAGCACCACCATCAACTGCGCCGTGCCCAGCAGCGCAAGAACGGCCCAGCGGTTCGACTCGGTGGCGGGTTCTGGTGACATGGATGTCATCTAATCGGCGCTCTCATTCAGTTTGGTGCCGGAAGCGGTCGACGAGCCCGACACACTCGCTGAGCCGGTCAGCGCACCCGGCTGGGCGCGCTCGTGTGAGCGCGCTCAGACGACGACGCGGTCGGAGCGCCAACTTTAGACGGCTGGGGTCGGATTGATAGGGGGACGGACTGATCGCCAGCGAGAAGCTCGCTTTGCTCATCGCAAGAGAGAGCCGGTGATCGCGGGGCTTCGGGCGCCGAGAAAGAAGATGCCAGGAAGGCCCGCGGTATGGAATCCGGCGTTGGGGTTGCGCTCAAGGGTGCTGCGGGTGATCGTCATCGTGCCGGTGCGGTTGTCGCTGACGAAGAGGATCGCCCCGCCGCCCTCGTTGGCATGGTTGTCCAAGAACAAGCTGCCGGCAATCGAGAGCGTCATCTCGTCACCGTCGTTGTAGATAGCGCCGCCGCTGCCGCCGCCGGGGGTGCCCGCCCGGGCGGGGTTGGCGCCCGTGCCGATCGCACGGTTGTCCAAAAAGCGGCTGTTCAGCACCGTCCAGGAGACGCCGATGCTGCTCAGCGCGCCGCCGTTGCTGCAAGCATTGCCTGTGAAGCGGCTGCCGGCGACGTAGACGGGAAGGTTGTCGTATTGCGACAGCGCCCGGACGGCGCCGCCTCCGATGTCCGGTCCATTGGGGTCGCACTGGTTGGAGGAGAACACTGCGTTGATGATGCGTAGGCGACCGCCACGGGCAAAGATCGCGCCGCCGCCGCCGCCATCGAATTCCTCGCCGGTCGAGTTTCCGTCTTCGAAGGACAGGTTCTGGACGACGAGCTCGGGGGAGGATTGATCCTGGCAGTGCGACGTCGTCCACACCTGCGCCGGATCGCAGGTATCCATGTAGAGGATGCGCCGACGGCCGGCGCCACTGAGCGTCACCAGCCCGCCGCCGTCGAGCACGACCTGCAGGCTGGTGTTCCTCACCTTGGCGGTCTCGCTCATCGTGATGGTGACCGGCCTGGGACCGCACGAGAACCGAATGATCCCACCGGCGCGCACGGCGGCGACAACCGCCGCAGAGGTGCAGCTTGCCGCGGTCCCATGCCCGACGACACGGGCCGGATGCGAACTATCCACAGGGCGCGCGCCGATGGGTATCGCCACCGACCGCACCCCGAGTAGTGGCGCCCGCGTAACCGAGCCTGCCGCAGGCACGGCGCCGGCACCGACAACCAGCGCGCACAAGCAGCCCAATAGAGACGGTGGCAGTCTGCGCATATCCCAAGAGTAGGTCGCGAGGATCTCGGGCGCCACGCGACGTCTCGAGTATCGGCTTGCGAGGTGCTGCTTGCGCCGGCACGGAGGGCCAGGGCGGAGCGGGCGCCGGACGACGACCAGGCCGAGACCGCCGACTCAGCGTTCTTCGATTCGTAGTCCTGTTTCTTTGTTGAAGAGGAGGATGGATTCTTCGCGTACGCGGAGGTGGATTTTGTCGCCGTTGCGTGGTGCGCTGCGCGGTTCGACGCGGGCGATGACGTCGTTGACGGCGGTGACGGAGGCGTTGACGTGGGCTGCGAGTTGGGCGTAGACGTAGGCTTCGGCGCCGAGTTCTTCGACGAGGTTGACGATCGCGGGGATGCCGTGTCCTTCGCTGGTGAGCTCGATCGCTTCGGGGCGCAGGCCGACGGTGACGGTGGTGCCGACCGGGCCGGCGCTTTGTTTGAGCGCGTCGGGGGTTGGGATCACGGTGTCGCCGAGGATGATCCCGCCGGGGTCGGTGCGTCCTTCGATCAGGTTCATCGCGGGTGAGCCGATGAAACCGGCGACGAATGCGTTGACGGGCGAGTCGTAGAGCACGCGCGGGGTGTCGCACTGTTGCAGGACGCCGTCCTTCATCACCGCGACGCGGTCGCCCATCGTCATCGCCTCGACCTGGTCGTGGGTGACGTAGACGGTCGTGACGCCGAGCCGGCGTTGCAGCGACGCGATCTCGCTGCGTGTCGCGACGCGCAGTTTCGCGTCGAGGTTCGAGAGTGGTTCGTCCATCAGGAACACGCGCGGCTGGCGCACGATCGCGCGGCCCATCGCGACGCGCTGGCGCTGCCCGCCGGAGAGCTGGCCCGGCTTGCGCTTCAAATACTCCTCGAGGTCAAGGATTTTCGCGGCCTCCTGCACACGCGAAGCGATCTCGGCCTTCGGCAGCCTCGCGATCTTCAAAGCGAAGCCCATGTTCTCCGCCACGTTCATGTGCGGGTACAGCGCATAGTTCTGAAACACCATCGCGATATCGCGACTACGCGGCGGCAAATTCACAACATCCTTATCGTCGATCAGGATCTCGCCCTCATCGACCTCCTCGAGCCCCGCGAGCATCCGCAAACTCGTCGTCTTGCCACAACCAGACGGCCCGACCAGCACGAGAAACTCGCCATCCCTGATCGAGAGATTCAACTGGTCAACTGCCTTGCGCTTCGTCTTCGGATAAATCCGCGTCGCGCCCCTAAACGTCACAGTGGCCATCTGGATCC
>Ga0182030_10003216_pt1 | contig 34880 bp, 29 predicted proteins | sample 812S3MmetaG_FD_121299 | JGI IMG/M metagenome (GOLD analysis project Ga0182030, IMG submission 121299) | Permafrost microbial communities from Stordalen Mire, Sweden - 812S3M metaG (Illumina Assembly) | ecosystem: Environmental > Terrestrial > Soil > Wetlands > Permafrost | place: Sweden...
GATCACCCAGGACAGCTTGCCGACGGTGGCCGCGACGGCGCCGATGGAAAACAACACCAAGGGAGGAACGCCGCTGGCGACCCAGAAGGCCCCGGTCCAATCGATGCCGCGTTCCAGGCCGGCGGTCTTCGCAACGGCATTGGCGTCGGCTGCTTCAACAATCGAACTCATGTGCTGTATTCCCCATGCGCTTATTCCCATGCGCTTCTTGCCATGCGCTTCGCGCAACATTTCACGGGGTCGCGGCGACCCCGTCCTTGTGGTTCAGAATAGACTTCGTAGCTCCTCGGCGATTTCGAAGATGTCTCCCACGATGCCGTACTTGGCGACGCCGAAAATCGATGCTTCGGAGTCGCTGTTGACGGCGACGATGGTGGAGACATGCTTCATGCCGGCCAGATGCTGAATGGCGCCGGAGACGCCCATGGCAATGTAGAGCTTGCAGGCGCTCGCCGTCTTGCCCGACTGGCCGACTTGCCGGCTTTTCGGCAGCCATCCGGCATCGGCAATGGGCCGGGAGCAGCCGAGCGCCGCGCCCACGGCATCCGCCAACTCGCGGAACTGCGGGACCTTGGCCTCTTCGCCGATGCCGCGGCCGATGGTGAGAATGAACTCGGCGGCCGTCATGTCGATGTCGTCGCCAGCGCTCATTTCAATGAACTCGCGCCCCGTCGCGCGGCTTTGCACCGGCGGGGGTGCGAAACCGGTGATGCGCGGGGAGGCCGCTTGCTCCGGCGGTTTGAATGCGCCGCCGCGCAGCGCCAGGAGCACGGTGCGCCGGCCGGGGAAATCGACTTCGACATTGATCTTCTGGCCGTAACCGCCGCGCGTGGCCACCAGTTCGCCGTCGATCCGCTCGACTTTGAACACGTCCGTCGCGAAGCCCAATCCAAGGCTCGCAGCCAGGGCCGCCGCATAACCGAAGGAATCGACGCTGTGAGCCACCAGTACGACGTCGGGTTTGCGGTCGGCGATCAAGGCCGCCACCGCGGATTCGACGGTATCCGGATCGAACTCTGCGGCGGCGACCTGGACGGTGAGGATTTCATCGACGCCTGCCACACTCAAGGGCGCGACGAAGCGCCCGGGATCGGCGCTCATGACGGCGACGGCCACGGTGTCGCCCTCGCGGCGCAGAATCTGCGCCGCGCCCAATAATTCCAGCGATACCGGGCGAAGTTCGCCGCGACGCTGCTCGGCAACGACGAGAATGCCGCTCATGGCGCGGCTCCTTTGAATTCGCGGATGATCTCGGCCAAACGTGCGGCCTGCTGCGCGGCGCTTCCTTCGATGAGCTGCGCCCTGCCTTTGTCGGGCACATACATGCGCCGCACCCTCGACAGGGATCCGGCTTCGCCCACATCGCCGTCACCGACGCCGATGTCCGCGGGCGTCAATACTTCGATGGGTTTTGCCGCGGCCTGTTTGATGCTTCGCAGCGATGCGTATCTCGGCGTGTTGATGCCGAGCTGAATCGTCAGCACCGCGGGACATTGAATTTCGATTTCTTGCAGGAGGCCGCCCTCCAGTTCGCGGCGGAAAATCGCCGTTTTCGCTCCCGGCGCGTAGGTCAAACTGCTGACCACCGCGGCGTGCGCCCATCCCAACAACGCGGCTGCGGCGATACCCGTCGACGCAAACGACTGGTCGGAAGATTGCACCCCGGCGAACAGCATGTCGGGCGCCTCGCGCCCGGCAGCCGCGGCGAGAAGGCGCGCGATGGCGATGGAATCCGAGCCCTCGACGGCGTCGTCCCAGATGCGGATCGCGCGGTCGGCGCCTTTCGCCAGGCACTTGCGCAGCGACTCGTCGACCTCGTCGGGTCCTATGGAGACGGCGACCACTTCCACCGGGCCGGAGGATGCCTCCTTGATCTTAACGGCCTCTTCCAGGGAAAAGTCGTCCCATTCATTGAGATCGCGGATCAAAAAATCGGGATCGACGCCGCGCCCATCGGCACGAATTTCAAAATCCTCATCGAGCGCCGCTACTTGCTTGACGGCCACCAAGATCTTCATGCAGTTACCTCTTCCGGGAGATGCGCGGGAATGGCCTCGCGAATCAATTCGATCAATTCCTTCACCGCGAATTTGCCCTCGTTGCCGGTGGTTTTGAGGGCGTCCTCGAACATGGTGAGGTCCTTCGGGCAGCTCACCACATAAACCTCGAGACCGGGGATCGCGGCCGCTTCCTTCATTCGATTCTGCGCAGGCTTCTCGGAGCCCACCGGATCCGGTATCCATATTCTGCCGCCGCCGGCCCCGCAGCAAAACGAGTTTGCCTTGCAGCGCCCCATCTCGACGAGTTCGCAGCCGAGCAAGGCCAGCAGCTCGCGCGGCGCATCGTACCCCTTGTTGAAGCGGCCGAGATGGCAGGGATCGTGAAAGGTGACGCGATATTTCAGCGGGTTGGCGACTCTCAGGCGCCCTTCCGTGAACAGGCGCTTCGCCAAGGTGGTGTAGTGTTCGATCTCGTATTTGCCGCCGAAGTCGGGATACTCATTGCGGATGGTATTGAAGGAATGGGGATCGGTGGTCACGATGCTCTTGAACGAAGCGCTCGCAAGAGCGTTGACGTTGGCCGCCGCCAGCACCTCGTACAGCCCTTCTTCTCCCACCCGCCGCACGTCGTTGCCGGCGTTCGACTCGCCGTCATGGAGTATCCCGAAGTCCACTCCGGCCTCGTGCAGGAGCGAGGCGAAAATCTGCGAGACCTTCTGATTGCGCGGATCGAAAGATGCGTAGTCGCCGACGAACCATAGTACGTCCACGGGCTCCTTGCGCGCGTCCTTGACCGGGAAGGGCAGCCCCTTGGTCCAGGCGCTGCGTTTGCGCTTCGACTCGCCGAAGGAATTGCCGGTTTTGTGAATGGTCTGCAGCGTCTTGGTCAGCAGCGGATCCATGGCGCCGTCCTCGACCAGCTTGCGGCGCATCTGCACGATGATGGGGATGTGCTCCACGGCAACCGGACAGATTTCGACGCAGGCCATGCAGGTGCGGCAGGACCACAGGGTCTCCATGGCCACCTGCCCCGGAGCCTTGCCATGGATGTCGAGCTCTGCGGCCGCGGGCAGGGTGGCGGATTCCAGCGTCGCGTGCGCGAACTCGCGCAGGCTCAGGATGACGTCGCGGGGCGAGAGCGGAGCGCCGACCGCACGGGCGGGGCAGGCCTCGTGACATCGGCCGCACTTGGTGCAGGCGTCGAGATTCAGCAGCTGCTTCCAATTGAAATCGGTGATCTTCGCGGCGCCCACCTGCTCCTGCGAATCGGGAACCCGCGGCAGCCTTTGCGCCGCCAGCGGGTCGCGAACCATCAAGGAGGCGGCGGAGGTGAAGATGTGCTTGACCTTGGTGTACGGAATCAGGGCGATGAGCACGAGCGCGATCAGGCCGTGAAACCACCACAGACCGTGGCGCAGCAGTCCGGCGCCGCTCTCGCCGAGGCCGAGTGCGCGAAGTCCTTCAGCAGCCGCGGCGCCGACCGGGGACCACCAGCGGGTGTCCCATACATCGGGCCGATCGGCCAGCCAGACCAGTCTCGCCGCTTCGAGCAGATAGCCGGTGCAGCCGATGATCAACAATATCCACAGGAACGCCCAGTCCTCGCGGCGGTATTGCGGGCGGTTGAAATCCGGGTCGCCCGGCACGCGATCCGGCCTTGCATAGTCGAGCTTCGGCAAGCGCAACCAGCCGCGCCGATACATCATGTAGAGCAGGCCGCCGATCAATGCGACCCCGGCGACGTCCAGCACCAGCGAGAACACCAGATAGAATTCGCCGTGCCAGAAGCGAATGCCGAAGAGAGGCTCCAAGATGTCGTATTCAAGCGTGATGGTCGCGGTGCCGGCAAACAGCAGCATGAAGCCGTAAAAAATCAGACGGTGCGCACCGCCGGCCGCCGGATCGCGGCGGTCGATGGTGCGGTGGCTGAGCACCGAGGAGACCATCGCGCCGAGCCTGCCCCAAACACCGCCCTCGAGGGCGAGCGCCGCGCCGCGCCGGTACTTGCGCACCTGCACGTAGAAGCCCCAGCAGAACACCGCGATTGCGGCATAGCCCAGCACATAGAAAAGCCGCACTTCGGCCGCCGAGAACGCCTCGAACAGTATCCGAGTGACAGCGTCAGTGCGGCTCACGGTCAGGTCTTGTACTCGAGCTCGAATTTGCCGCCGGGCATATGCGCGGCGCCCCAGACGGCAACCTCGCGCTTGTACGGCAGCGCAAGCTGGGCCTTGGCTTCCTCGATTTCGCGCGCCAACCTGTGGCCCGAGAAAGTCGCATCGGCGATCAGGCGCGGCGCTTCGGCATCGCCGATCAAATACACGTCCTTGACGCCGTTCTTGTCCCATTCGCCGCGGCGGTCCTTCAATTGACGGTACAGGGATTCGTGGGAGTGCCGTCCGGTGACCAATACGAGGGAATCGAATTCCACCCAGCGCTGGCTCTTGTTCACGTCGCGGGGCAGCGAGCCCCGGCCTCGATAGGTGCGCTTGGAGCCGTCGCCGAAAATGTCGTACACCTCCAAGCGGCCCTTCTCGATGCGCGAACAGAAGGCGTTGTGCGTCTCCTTGATGTGCAGCTCGTGCAGGCGGCGCATCATGTTCGGATACTCGAGAGTGAAGTGCATGTAATTGGCGAGATGCACGCCCGTTACGATGGTGACGTCGTGTCCGGCGACCGCCAGCTTTTCCGCGAGGCTCGGCGCCATGAAGTAGGTGTCGGCGTTCAGGATCACCACCCGCTTGCCGATGGCCTTCTTGCCGTCCAGCACCTGTTCCGGGGTGAGCTGATCCGGGAGCGAAGCATCGGCACCGGGGATCGGGTCGTGGCTCAGGCAGTTGGTGCCGTCGGTGTTCCACGAGGACCCGGTGGCAATGACGATCTTCTCCGCGCCGTACGTCAGGGCGGTTTCCGCCGTCATCGGCTTCTGGCCGAGAGCCACCTGGCTCTGCTTGTTCTTTTTCACCAGCTTGTTGATCTGCAGTTCGCGGTAATCGCGGTGGTAGCCCCATTCCCCGAGACCGGGCAAGGTGACCACCGAATTCAGATGGCCGCCGATCTTGGCCGCCGTGTCGTACAGGTGCACGGTGTAGCCGCGTTCCATCAATACGCGGGCGCATTCGGAGCCGGACGGTCCGGCGCCGACGACCAGGACGGAGTCGTCAGAACCGCGCTTCGGAAATTTCTCCGGATGCCAGCCGCGCCGGTATTCTTCACCGGCGGTGGCATTTTGGGTGCAGATCATCGGCGGTCCGCCGATTTCCCAGCGGGAAATGCAGACATTGCAGCCGATGCAGACGCGGATGTCGTCGTAGCGGCCTTCCTCGATTTTCTTCGGCAGCCACGGATCGGAGATGGACGGCCGTGCGGCGCCGATGATGTCGGCGATGCCCTTGGTGACGATCTCGGTCATCTTTTCCGGGTCGGTGAAGCGGCCCACGCCGAGCACGGGCTTTTTCGCGACTTGCTTGACGAAGCGCGTCCAGGGGACCTGATTCCCCTGCTGGTAGAAGCGGGAAGGACCCGCGTCCTCGCCCCATTCGGCGATGTCGCCGACATCCACGTCCCACAAATCGACCAGCGGATCGGCCAGGGCGATGAACTTCATGCCGTCATTCTCGACCTCGACGCCGGATTCGCCGTACAGGGTGTCGACGGCGAACCGCGTCGCGATCGCGGTATCGTTGCCGACGGCGCGGCGTACTTTTTCCAGGGTCTCGAGCCAGAAGCGCGCGCGATTTTCCAGCGATCCGCCGTACTTGTCCTTGCGCTTGTTGTAGTAGGGGGAGAGAAATTGCAGCGGCAGGTAGGAATGCGCGCCGTAGACATAGACGATGTCGAAGCCGGCGTCCCGGGAACGCAGCGCCGCGTCGACATAGTACTGCTGCACCGTCTCGATATCGTCCAGGTCCATTTCCTTGCAGTAGGTGAGGGTCTCGAATTCCGAGGCGTACTGGCTCGGCCCGCGCGGCGTCGCGCGCGATTCCATGCACGGTGCGTGAGAAGCGCCGTACCAGAGCTCGACTCCGGCGAGGGCTCCGAATTTGTGAATGTGGTCGGTCATGGCGCGCAGATTGCGCACGTCGCCCGCATCCCAGATGCGCGCCGACAATCGATGGCTGTCGTCGGACTCCGGATGAATGGAGCAGTATTCGGTATTGATGCCGGCCCAGCCGCCTTCGGCCTTCAGCGAGCGATGCGCCGCCTGAAAGCCGGGCTTGTCGGAGCCGGCGCCGATGCAGTGCGGTACCTGATAGAACCTGTTGCGCAGCGTCTTGGGTCCGATTTTGATCGGCTGAAACAGGATGTCGTGTTTTGGGTCGCGCGCCATACTCTTGATCCTCTTTATTTGGAGCGGTATTTATCCGGGAAGGACTCGCCTCTCGAGGCGAGAAACTCGTATCATATTCTCGATCGAACGGCGCTGGCCAGGTGACCGCCGCGCCGATCGGAAGCGCACGGCAGGGGACGAAGAGGGTGCGCAGGCATCGGAAATAAATAGCATGTCAGTTACTGTAGTGCAAATTAATTGCGTGCAGTGTAAATTGACCGCTGCGCGCAGGGAAGCTGCAGCCGTGCGTGGCCGAAGGAATCGTATCGGATGGCGAAGAGGCTTCACTTGGCGCGTTTACCCAAAACCCCGGCGTCGGGCGCGGTGTCCGCAGCGGCAGCGGCTTCAGGCAACGTCGGCCGGCAGTTGGGCGCGGTTGCCCGGCGGGTGCGCGAGAGCCAGGGGCTGACACTGACGGACGTGGCGACCTCGGCCGGCATCAGCGCCGGAATGCTCAGCCGCTTGGAGACGGGACACGTTACTCCGAGCCTCGAAACTCTGGTTGCACTCGCGGGAGCGCTGGGTGTGCGGCCGGCGTTGCTGCTGCAACAGCTCGGCGGCGATGAAGAAGGAGCGCAGCGCGTGCCCGCGGGCCAGGGGCTCGAGGTGGTTCGGCGCGGCACGCGACGCGGGCACACCTATCATTTGCTGGCGGCGCAGCGAGGTCCGCGCAAATCGTTCGAACCCTTTCTCGTCACACTGACCGACAAGAGCGAAGTGTTCCCGGGATTCCAGCATCCGGGCACCGAATTCATCTACATCCTGGCAGGCTCGCTGACCTACCGGCACGGCAGCCACAGCTATCCCCTGACGGCGGGCGATTCACTGAGCTTTCGGGGCGACGTGCCCCACGGACCCGAGACTCTGGACAAGGTGCCCATTCGAATGCTCTCGATCATCATTTACGATGACGAGAACTAGCGGCATTCACCGCGCGGCGGCTTGCATGGAATCGAGCTTGGTTTCCATCTTGGCGCCGAAATAGGCCTGCGGATTGGACGGGGTCACGTGCTCGCGGCGCTCGCGCTCGCCAATCGCCGCCTTCGCCTTGTCGAAGGCAGCACGCAGGGTGGCGGCGGACGGCAAGGCGTCCCGATAGAACGCTTCGCCGAAGTAAGTCAGATCCCGATCGTTCGAGCAGCCGAACGAGGTGCGGTCGGGGGCGGCGGCCGCGATGACGATGGTCTGCGGGTCCCGCAATGCATCGATGAACCCCCCGGCGTAGCACGCTGAAATGACGATCACGCGCCATTTGATGCCGGATTCACGCAGCGCATCGGCGAGGTCGTCGTCGGTCAAATCATTGAGCGGGAGGTCCGAATTCGACACGGCGATCGCCGGGTCCTCGGCGCCGTGGGAAGAGATGGACAGGAACAACACGTCACGGTCGACGTTCATGCGCGCGCCGAGGCCGAGCAGGGCGTATCTCAATCCGGAAACGGTGGCGAGCGGTGCGCGGTCCCAATCGCGTTGATCGTTGATCAGCGCGAGAGAACGGCCGCCGATGCCATATCGTTCGCCGAGCACCCTGGACGCCAGGCCGATTTCCTGTGCGAACACCTTTTCGTCAGCCACTCCCGCGAAGCCGAGAAAATACGCCTTGGGCGCCGGCGACGCGTCCCGTCCCATGGCCGCCAGCGATTCATCGATGCGGCTCGCCTGGCCGAACAGGAGCGCCTCGGCATCATCCGGCGCCCCGCCCGACTGCGGGGTCTGCGCTTCGAGCGGCGCCCATACGTCCGGAATGACGTTCAATCCATCCGTCAGCCAGCCGAACCCGGCGATCAACAGGATTGCGGCGCAAGCAGCCGCGCGCTGCGTTTCCCCGGTGATGGCGTGCAGCCCGCGAGCCAGGTACAGCAGCGTGTAGATGCCGACGAGGAACGCCGCGGCGGTGAACCAGGAAGGATCGAGATACGGCGCGACCACGGCGGCGAACAGCAGAGGCACCGGCACCGCGCCCAGCGTCAATGCGAGCGCGGATGCGAATGCCGGCGCCGGCCGCAGTCGCCATCGCAGCAGGGCCGCCAGTCCCACGATCGCCATCGCGTACCAAGCCAGCAAGGGAATTCCGTCGGGAAGAAATCGCGGTTCGGGCTGGGACAGCCAGCGATCGACGGCCACCCAAAGGGCGAGCCATGCCGCGCCCATGGCCGACGCGGCGAGGACGGAGTTGCCGGCCGGCGCCGTCTTCAGCGGGAGCAGCAGCCACAGGCGCACCAAGGCGGCAGCCCAGCCACGGGGCCGTTCGCCGGATCGAGGGGGGATGTCGTTGATGTCGGGCGCCGAGTTCATCGCCGGCGATGATAGCAGCAGGCTATGGGAGGCCGCCTTTGTACGGTATGTTCCGTACCGGGTGAGTTCGACGATCGGAGGCTGAATGGCGGTGTACAGATTGGGCGATATTTCACCGCAGATTGCGCTGAGCGCGTACGTCGCGCCGAGCGCAGCGGTCATCGGCAACGCCGTGCTCGCCGAGCACAGCAGCGTTTGGTTCGGCGCAACCCTGCGGGGGGACAATGAGTTGATCAGCATCGGAATCAACGGCAATGTGCAGGACGGCGCGGTCATGCATGCCGATCCCGGCTTTCCGCTGACGGTGGGAGCCAATGTTTCCGTCGGCCATCAAGCGATGCTGCACGGCTGCACCATCGGGGAAGGATCGCTCGTCGGCATTCAGGCGGTGATATTGAATGCGGCGGTCATTGGAAAAGGCTGCCTGGTCGGGGCGGGCGCCGTCGTTACCGAGCGCAAAGTGTTTGCCGACGGCACTCTCATTCTCGGTGCGCCCGCCAAGGTGGCGCGCGACCTGACCGCGGAGGAGCGCGAGAACCTGCTGAAAATCGCGGCGAACTACGTTTCGCGAGCCGCCCTCTACCGGAAGAATTTGCAGCTCATAGGCTGATAGTTACGCGCTATAGCTGCTCGACGGCGGCGTGCGGGCTGACGCTGATCGTATCGACGCTTACCTTGACGACGTCGGTGGTTTGCTGGCCTTCGGCGGTATCGAAGTATTGGCGGTCCACGGCGATGGTGCGGGGCGCACTCGGGGAGACGGTGTAGTTCACGTGCTTCGTTTCCCTGCGAGTCGTGCCATCGGCGGTCTTCCAGTCGACCCGGTAGTAGATGATCCCGCTGCAGCCGTTCCCGCCGCATCGTTCGCCGTTGATCCCGAACGCGATTCGGAACTCGTCCTTGTTCAGGCGCATGATGAGAGGGTCCTGGGTCAATGAGACCGAACGCCCGGCAGGAGGCGCGGCGCCGGCGGAGGCGCTCACCATCATGATTCCAATGAGGGGCAGCGAGAACAGTTTCATTCGTGACTCCGGTGACATAGGCATAACAACGCGATAGCGCGATGACACCTTATCCGGGCGCTCACCCGGCGACAAACGAGGAAATTTTGCGGAATTCGCAATTTCGCTCATGTGTTGCGCCGGGGCGCCTCCCGGAACGAAAGCGCCATTCCCGGGCCCGGCACGCCGATCCAACCGTCCTGCCGCGGGCTTGCCGGTGCCGTTAAGTGAACACGTCGCCGTATTTTTGCCGGAGCACGGACTTCTGCACCTTGCCCGTTCCTCCCAGGGGGAGCGACTCCAGGAAAATGACATCGTCCGGCACGCACAGGCGGGCCATTCGATCCGATAGAAAACTGAGAATCTCGTCACGTTCCAGGGCTTGCCCCTGCCGGCGCACGACGAAGAGCAAGGGCCGCTCCTGCCATTTCGGGTGCTTCACGCCGATGACCGCCGCCGCGGCGACGGCCGGGTGACCGATGGCGGCGTTTTCCAGGTCGATCGAGCTGATCCATTCGCCGCCGGTCTTGATGAGATCCTTGGTGCGGTCTCTGATCTGCATGACGCCGTGTGCGTCGATGGTGGCGATATCGCCGGTCGGGAACCAGCCGCCTTTCAGTGCCGATGCACCGCTCTTGTAGTACTCGCTCATGATCCATTGCCCGCGCACGTGCAGTTCGCCTTGCGATATGCCGTCCCGCGGCAGGGTGACGCCGGCCTCATCGACGATCTTGAGCTCGACGCCGAAAACCGATTTTCCCTGCTTGGCGGCGACGGCGTGCCTTTGCGCCGGCGGCAGATTCAGCTGCCCGGCATCGAGGGCGCTCACGGTCGCCACGGCGACCGTCTCGGTCATGCCCCATCCCTGGCGTACATCGACGCCATGGCTTTCGGCGAGCTTCACGATCAAGGGCATCGGCATGGCCGATCCGCCGGCGACGATGCGCCGCAGGCTGGACAGCCGTAATTCATGCTGATCGAGATGCTGCAGCAGGTTCTGCCATACGGTGGGCACGCCGGCGCTGACGGTGACCTTTTCAGATTCGAACAATTCGTACAGGGAGGCGCCGTCCAAGCGGGGCCCGGGAAGTACCAGCTTCGCGCCGCCGATCAGCGCAGCGTACGGAATGCACCAGCTGTTGATGTGAAACATGGGAACGACGGGCAGGACGGTCTCGCGCGCACACACGGACAGCACTCCGGGCGCACAAACCATCATCGCGTTCAGCACCATCGAGCGGTGCGAGTACATCGCACCTTTCGGATTTCCGGTCGTGCCCGAGGTGTAGCACAGCGCGGCGGCGGTGCGCTCGTCGAATTCCGGCCATTCAAATTGCGCCGGATGCGGCGCGATCAATCGCTCATAGCAGAGAAATTCGACGCTTCCGGGGACCGCGGGCATGTTCGCCGCGTCGCTCAGGCAGACCCAGGCCTCGATCTTGGGGCAATGGGGTGCAATTGCGCCGATCAAGGGTGCGAAGGTCGAATCGAACAGCAACACCCGGTCCTCCGCGTGGTTGATGATGTAGATCAATTGCTCGGGATGCAGGCGCGGGTTGCAGGTGTGCATCACCATGCCGCTGCCCGACACCGCGTAGTAGGCTTCCAAATGCCGGTGATTGTTCCAGGCCAGGGATGCGACCGCACTGCCGGCCCCCAATCCCAGATGCCGCAAAGCGCCCGCAAGGCGCCGCACGCGCGCCGCGCATTGCGCAAAGGAGTAGCGGAACATCGGGCCGTGAGATTCGCGCGAGACGATGTGCGAATCGCCGAATTGCGCGGCCGCATGCTCGATGATGCCGGAAATCAGCAGAGGCCGATCCATCATCAGTCCAGGCTGGAGCATGATCCATCCCCTTTTTTCAACGAAGCTTAAAAAGACTTGTCCAGCAGCTCGTAACCCGCCCGGCGCCGAAATCCATGCGCTTCATAGAAGTGCCTCGCGCGGTGATTGCGCGCTCCGAGCTGCAGCTGCAGACGCAGCATGCCGCCCGCGATATCTCCCTGGGTGGCGAGGCGGATCGACACCTACTTGTGCGCGGCCGCGCCCTCCTGCTCCCTATAGGCGATCCAACTCTGATCGATGAGGTAGGCGTGGATGTCATCGACATCCCGCTCGCTCAAGAGGTCGTCGAAGCGCTCCATGCCGGCCGGCGCAAGAATGCCTTTCAGCACGATATCCTTGAACGAGGCGTGCAGGCCTTCGTTCAGCTTGCGCAAGTCCGGCGTGGAGCTGGGGCCCAGCACATGGCAGCGCGAACATTCTTCGATGAATTTCACTTCGCCCGCATCGATCTGCGCCTTCCCGGCGCTCTGCGCCGGCGGTTTGGCGAAAGGCTCTTCGACGCGCGGCGCCGGGGTCGGTACGTCGCCGCCGCCCAGCGAGAAAGCGATGATGCGATTGGTGTTCTGGTACTTGAGCGCGGCGCTGCTCGGTGGAATCGGGCCCACCGTGATGGCGGTGCCGCCATAGCCAGCCTGGACCGCGACGAACTGGCGTCCGCCGACCGAATAGGTCATGGGCGCGGCCATGATGTGGCTGCCGGTCTTGACGACCTTCAAGACTTTTCCGGTATCGGCCGCGTACACCCAAAGTTCGCCGCTGCCGCGGCCCTGAAACACCAGATTGCCGGCGGTCGACATGACGCCGCCGTCGTAGCCGCGGATCCCGGACGAAGTCTCGTGTTCCCAGACGATCTTCTGCGTCACCGGATCCCAGGCGCGCAGCAGTTCGCGCACCAGCTTCACGTTGCGGGTCGCTTTGAGGTCCTTCAAATCCGGCAGCGGGCCGAACAGGCTCTTCAAGGCCACCGGATCGTAGGTGTCGTCGGGATAGATGCCGTTGACGGTGAAGAAGCCGTCGAGGTACTTCACCCGGCCGCCGTTGTGGAGCATGTCGACCCAGACGGCGGACAGGTCGATCACGGGAATGTAGACCCAGTGCGTCTGCGCACTATAGGACATGGGATTCCAGGTGTGGCCGCCGGACCAGGACGGATAGACGTTCTTCGGCGATTCATACCAATCCGCGGCGCGGGTCACCACCGGCCGGCCGGTCTTCATGTCGATGTGAGAAGCCCAGTTCACATAGGTGAAGTTCTTGGCGGAGAGCAGCTGGCCGGTTTTGCGGTCGAGAACGTAGAAGAAGCCGTTTTTCGACGCCTGCATGACGACCGAGCGGCTCGTGCCTTCGATGGGCAGGTCGGCGAGTATCAACTTCTGCACCGAGTCATAGTCCCAGCTGTCCCGGGGCGTGGTCTGGTAGTACCAGGCCATGCGTCCGGTCGTCGCATCCAGCGCGAGGATGGAGGCGGTAAACAAGCCGTCGAGCTTCGCCGGTCCCAGCTGGCGCAGATCGTAGGGCGCGGCATTGGCCGTGCCGAAATACACCAGATTCAAATCCGGATCGTAGGCGAATCCGTCCCATGCCGTTCCGCCGCCTTTGAATTCCGGTCTGCGATGGGGATCCCAAGTCTTGTCGGCTTGCGCCAGCTCGGGATTTTCATAGGGCTGTCCCACCGCGGGAGGCACCGTATAGAAACGCCACTTGAAGGCGCCCGTGTCCAAATCGTACGCGGAAACGTAGCCGCGAACGGCCGTATGCCCCATGTCCGCCCCGCCGTTGCCGATCACCACCACGTGGCCCGCGATCTGCGGGGCACCGGTGCTGGAGTAGGGCAGCTTGTGATCGGCGATGGTATCCGCTTCCCAAATCTTCTTGCCGGTGGCGGCGTTCAGCGCGTGCAGACGCCCATCGACCGAGGCCACGTACACCTTTCCCTTCCACACGGCCACGCCGCGATTGACCAGGTCGCAGCACGGGTGCCTGCCGATGAAGTAGTCGGGCTTGGGATCGTAGCGCCACAATTCCTTTCCCGTCGCTGCGTCCACCGCATAGACGTAGCCCCAGGTACCCGACGTGTACATGATGCCGTCGATCACGATGGGAGTCGCTTCTTGGCCGCGCATCGGATTGCCGAGGTCATACTGCCAGGCGAATCCCAGCTTACCGACGTTCTTCGCATCGATGCTCGACAGCGGCGAGTAGTAGGTCCCGTCCTTGTCGCGGCCGGCGGTGAACCAGTTCTGCGGCTCCTTGTCCGCCGCCAGCAGGCGCGCCGCGTCGAGGTTGCCGGGTGTTGTCGGTGCGCCGGGTGAACTCGGCGCGCCAATGGCGCCGGCCGCGGCGGCGGGCGCCGGGCCGGACAGGGACCAGAGCGTGCAGCAGGTCAGTAAAACGGCTGCACCATGCGAGCCGAGACGGTCAAAAAAATGTTTTCTCAACAAGACGGATTCTCCCTGCGCGGCCCATCGAAAGCTTAGCGAACATCCCCGGCGAACGGTACCACGCGCGGCGCGTGCCGCTGCGCACGGTCTCGAGGCCCTCGCCGGCGCGGATCAGTTGGGCGCCGCCTTCGTCGGTGCCCACGCGCTGCATGAGTACGGACGGCGTGACTCCGAGGGCTTGAGAGAGGGCGACGATGGTTTCCAAACTCGGGGAAACACGGCCGGTTTCGAGCCGGCTCAGCATGGCGCTGCTGATGTCGGCCAAACGCGCCACGTCAGCCAGGGTAAGATTTTGGCTTTCGCGCAGCCGCCGTGCGGTGCGCCCGAGGTCCAGAGCGGCATTTTGAGTGGGGACGGCGCCGGGATCCCGCACCCCCGTCCGACGGGTGCCTGCGCGGTGAGTCTGCCTCGGGTGGGCCTTTGGGCTCATGGACCGTATTGCGCAATACGCAAATGATTTGCTCCACAGTTAAATTTCATGGTTATATTCGCCTATGGTAGCTCTGCCGCTAACCCTGTACCGCGCCAGCGAATTCCGCCGGGCGCGCAGGTCCTGCGGGTGCGGTGACTTGCGGCGGCAACGAGGGGAGTTTCGGGAATGAATCAGCAGCAGGCAAAGAAGTTTTTCGACGAGCACAAGACCCGCTATGTGCTGGCGCAATTCGTGGACATTCACGGCGCCGCGAAAGCCAAAGCCGTGCCGATCGAACATTTGGACATGGTGCTCACCGACGGGGCGGGTTTCGCCGGCTTTGCCCTATGGGGGTTCGGCATGGGTCCGGAAGGTCCCGACTACATGGCCGTGGGCGATCTTTCGACCTTGCAGGACATTCCGTGGATGCCCGGCTACGCGCGCATCATTTGCAACGGGGTGGTCAACAAGAAACCCTACGCCTACTGCTCGAGAGTGGCGCTGCAGGCGCAGATCGCGCGCCTCGCCGAGCGAGGGCTCACCCTGTACACGGGCATCGAACCCGAATTCATGCTGCTGACGCGGCGGGCGGACGGCAGCTTGGGACCCGCGGATTCCACCGACAGCCTGGATAAGCCGTGCTACGACTACAAGGGGCTGTACCGCACCCGGGAAGTGTTGGACGAGATGGTGGCGGGACTCCGTGCCGTCGGCATCGACGTGTATCAAATCGATCATGAGGACGGCAACGGCCAGTTCGAGATCAATTTCACCTATGCCGACTGCCTCAAGTCCGCCGATAATTTCACCTTCGTCAAAATGGCGGCCAGCGAGATTGCACACAAGCACGGCATGATCGCGACCTTCATGCCAAAGCCATTCCCGAACCGGGCCGGAAGCGGCGCGCATTTCCACGTTTCCGTGGGGTCGGCGAAGGAAAAAAACGCCTTCTACGACAAGAACGACAAGTCGGGCATGGGCCTGTCGACCATGGCGTATCAGTTCCTGGCCGGCGTATTGCAGCATGCGCGCGCATTCTGCGCGGTGGCGGCGCCGACCGTGAACTCGTACAAACGCCTGGTCGTCGGCCGCTCCCTGTCGGGAGCAACCTGGGCCCCCGCTTACATCACCTACGGCGACAACAATCGCACGGCTTGCGTACGCATCCCGCACGGACGTCTGGAGATCCGGCTGCCGGACTCGGGATGCAATCCCTACCTGGTATCGGCGGCCTTGATCGCCGCCGGACTCGACGGCATCGACCGAAAGCTCGATCCGGGACCGGCGCAAAACATCAATTTGTATCAGCTGACACCCGCCGAATTGGCGGCCAAGGGCATCAAGCTGCTGCCTCAGGCCCTGAACGAAGCAATCGACGCGCTCGAGGCGGACACGGTGATCTGCGATGGTTTGGGCCCGGATCTGGCGCGCGAGTTCATCCGCCTGAAGCGCATGGAGTGGACCGAATATTCGCGCCACGTATCCGACTGGGAATCGCGCCACTATCTGGAATTTTTCTAGCCGAATTTGGGCAACCGTCCATAGGAGCTGCCGCATGTGTGGAATCGTCGGTCTTCTGGTCAAGAACCCCGCGCTGCGCAATCACCTCGGTGCGCTGATGGTGCCGATGCTCGTGGGCATGACGGAGCGCGGGCCCGACTCGGCCGGCTTGGCCGTCTATACCGCGCCGGTATCCGCGGAATGCCACAAGCTGAGCTTGTACAGCGGAGAGAATGCGGTCGATTGGACGCACCTGCTTGCCAGGATCGCCGCCGATTTTTCCGAAGCGCAGGAAATATCCGGCCACGGCAATCACGCGGTGCTGACCAGCGCGACCGACCCGGACTGGCTGGTTGCCTGGCTCGCGCGTCATGCGCCGGACATCGCCGTGCTCTCGGTCGGCCAGTCGATCGATCTCTATAAAGACGTCGGCGCTCCCGCGGACATTGCCGAGCGCTACCGGTTCAAGTCGTTGCGCGGTTCTCATCTGGTGGGGCACACGCGGATGGCGACGGAATCCGCCGTCACGCCCGCGCACGCGCATCCGTTCACCGCCGGGCGGGATTTCTGCCTGGTTCACAATGGTTCATTGTCCAATCCGCATCTGGTGCGGAGGAAATTGGAACCGCTCGGCATCGAGTTCGAAACCGACAACGACACCGAGGCGGCGTGCCGATTTTTCGAGTGGCGCCTGCGGGAGGGCGACGACCTGAAAACCGCCGTGCAGCGCGGCTTCAGCGAATTGGACGGATTTTTCACCTTTCTGATGGGCACCGACCAGGAATTGCTCATCGTCCGCGACGCCTTTGCCTGCAAACCCGCCGTGGTCGCCGAGACGGACGACTATGTCGCGATCGCTTCGGAGTTCAGGTCCCTGGCACATCTGCCGCACATTTCTCATGCCACGCTGTTCGAGCCCAAGCCGGAGGAGATTTATTCATGGCGAATTTGAGGCCGCTGCCGAAGGTGCGCGAATTCGATCTCGCCCGGGACAGCCTGCGGGACTTGAATTTCTTCCTGCACAAGCAGGCGGTTGCCGAAGGCTTCTCGCACGTTCGGGTGATAAACCCCGACGGCGCGCACTCGGTCGCATGCGGTCTCGATGCGCATGTCGACGTGCAGATACACGGCCACGTGGGGTACTACGCGGCCGGCATGAACCAGCATGCGTCGGTGACGGTGCACGGCAACGCCGGGCCGGGCGCCGCCGAAAACATGATGTCCGGCCGCGTGCACGTCAAGGGATTCGCCTCGACTGCGGCCGGCGCTTCGGCGCACGGCGGCCTATTGATCGTCGACGGCGATGCGTCCTTGCGCTGCGGCATTTCGCTGAAGGGCGCCGACATCGTGGTGGGCGGCAGCGTCGGCAGCTTTTCGGCGTTCATGGCGCAGGCGGGACGAATCGTGATTTGCGGGGACGCCGAGGACGCACTCGGCGATTCGCTGTACGAGGCGGTCATCTATGTGCGGGGCAAAGTCCGCTCGCTCGGCGCCGACGCGCGCTTCGAGCCCATGGCCGATACCGATCGGGCGGCGCTGAAAAATTTGCTCGCGCAGTCCGGCATGTCCTTCGACCCCGCGGATTTCAGGCGCGTGGCCTCCGCGAAGAGCCTCTATCACTGGCATGCCGATGCCAACCAGGAGTATTGAATGACGGGCCCTCTGTTGGAGGAATCGGCCGGTTTCGATCGATCGACCATCGACTATATCCAGCGCGCCGCGGCGACCGGCTTGTACGAGATCCGAGGACTGGGCGCCAAGCGCCGGGTGCCGAATTTCGACGACCTGTTGTTTCTCGCGGCCTCGCTGTCGCGCTATCCGCTCGAAGGCTATCGCGAGCGCTGCTCGACCAAGACATTGCTGGGTACGCGCTTCGCCACCCGCCCGATCGAACTGGCGATCCCGATCACCATCGCCGGGATGAGCTTCGGTGCATTGTCCGCGAGGGTCAAGGACGCCTTGGGCCGCGCCGCCACGGAGGTCGGCACTTCGACGACGACGGGCGACGGCGGCATGACCACCGAAGAGAGAGCCTCTTCGAAAACGCTGGTGTATCAGTGCCTGCCTTCGCGCTACGGATTCAATCCCGACGACGTGAGGCGCGCGGATGCGATCGAGATCGTCATCGGCCAGGGCGCGAAACCGGGCGGCGGCGGGATGCTTCTGGGACAAAAAGTCAATCCGCGCGTGGCGCGCATGCGGACGCTTCCCGAGGGGGTGGATCAGCGCTCGGCGTCGCGCCATCCGGATTGGACGGGACCCGATGATCTCGTCATCAAGATCAAGGAGCTGCGCGAGATCACCGATTGGGAGAAGCCGATTTACGTCAAAGTCGGCGCCACGCGCGTGTTCAACGACGTCAAGCTTGCGGTGCATGCCGGCGCGGACGTCATCGTGGTCGACGGCATGCAGGGCGGCACGGCGGCGACCCAGACGGTGTTCATCGAACATGTCGGAATCCCCACGCTCGCGGCGCTGCGCCAGGCCGTCGATGCTCTCGATGACCTCAACATGCGCGGCACGGTGCAACTGGTGATTTCCGGCGGCATCCGCAGCGGAGCGGATGTGGCCAAGGCGCTCGCCATGGGGGCGGACGCGGTGGCGATAGGGCAGGGGGTGCTGGTGGCACTGGGCTGCAACAGCGATTCTTATGTCGTCGATGGCCGGCACGTGCCGGCCATCGACGACTACGCCCGTCTGGGCACGGCGCCCGGATTCTGCCACCACTGCCACACGGGAAAATGCCCGGTCGGGGTGGCGACCCAGGACGCAGCGCTGGAATTGCGTCTGGATCCGCAAATCGGCGCCAAGCGGCTCAGAAATTACCTGAAGACGGTGAATATGGAATTGACCACCATTGCGCGCGCCTGCGGGAAGCAGGACGTCCATCATCTGGAAAAAGAGGACCTGGTGGCGCTCACGGTGGAGGCCGCTGCGATGGCGGGAATTCCCCTGGCGGGCACCTCGTGGATACCGGGGGCGCGTGTGCCCGGCCCGGCGTAGGTTTTTGCTGACAAAGGGTTGCCGTCCGCGGGAGTTGCTGCACTTTCGAGGCGCTGATACATCTAGCGGTCTTATTGCCAGTCGAACCCTCTCACCAAAGGACAGCCCATGCGTCAACAAATTTGGAAGCCGGTCATTCTCGCCGTGGCGGCGCTCTCGCTCAGTGCGATGTTCCCGTTGGCCGTTTCCGCCCAGGACCATGCCGAAGATCACCATGATCAAAAGGCCGAGGAGCATCATGACGATCATTCCGTGATGCGCAGCGACCAGCACCACGACGACAACCGAGCCGATCCGGCCGCCCAATATCGCCACGATCACCCGCACGCCTCGGCGCGCTGCCACGACGGGTTCTTCACCACGACGCACGACCGCGGCCGCGCTTGTACCAAGCACGGCGGCATCGATGTTTGGCTGGTGATATAGCCCGGGCAACCTGATCGAGTTCGTGCAGGCGCCCGAGCCTGCCGGAGGGGTTCGCCCGCCGCGGATAGGGAAGAATATAGTATCGTGTGGGCTGCCGAACAAATCGAGCGTGGCGTGCCCATGATTCTCAGCGTCGATGATTTGCGCGTACTCGCAAAAAAGCGCATTCCGCGGGCGATCTTCGACTACGCCGCCGGCGGCGCCTATGAGGAGCGCACTCTCGGGCGCAATACGGCCGACCTCGATGCCATGAGCTTTCGGCAACGCGTCATGGTGGACGTGTCGAACGTATCGGTGGCGACCACCCTGCTCGGCTCTGAGGCATCCATGCCCCTCGCCATCGCGCCGACCGGACTTGCCGGGCTGTTCCACGCCGACGGCGAGATTCTCGCCGCGCGGGCCGCAGCCGCCTGCGGCATTCCGTACTGCATGAGCACGATGTCGATCTGTTCCATCGAGGACGTGAGGGCGGCCACCGGCCAGCCGTTCTGGTTTCAGCAATACCTGATGAAGGACCGCGGCTTCAATCAGTCGCTGATCGATCGCGCAGCCGCGGCGCAGTGCTCCGCGCTCATGCTCACCCTCGATCTGCAGGTGCTGGGCGAGCGGCGCCGCGACCCGCGCAACGGACTGACGATCCCGCCGCGCCTGAGCTTGCGCAATGCCTGGGAAGTGGCGACCAAGCCGACGTGGGCGCTGAAGGTGATGTTCGGCAAACGGCGTACTTTCGGGAATTTGGTGGGGCACATCGGCGGTTCCAGCGGAGTGCGGACACTGGCGGAGTGGACGGCCGCCCAGTTCGATCCATCCGCCAATTGGCGCGACGTCGAATGGGTGCGAAGCCGCTGGCCCGGAAAATTGATCTTGAAAGGCGTGCTCGATGCCGAGGATGCGCGGTTGGCCCTGGCCGCGGGCGCGGATGCCATCGTGGTGTCGAACCACGGCGGCAGGCAGCTCGACGGCGCGCCATCCTCCATTTCGGTATTGCCGGAAATCGTGGCGGCCATCGGCGGCCGTTGCGAAGTCCTGTTCGACGGCGGAATCCGCTCAGGCCAGGACATCGCCAAGGCCGTGGCGCTCGGCGCGCGCGGCACGTTGATGGGCCGGTCTTTTCTGTATGCACTCGCCGCCGGCGGCGAGGCCGGAGTCGTGCAAGCCATCGAAATCATGCGCAAGGAATTGCGCGTGACGCTGGCATTGACCGGGACCACATCGATCGAGGCCGCCGGACCGCACATTCTGCGTCCTTGAGCGGGGCCGGGCCCGGGCTCAAATCATCGGCAAACCGCGCTGCGGCGCGCCGCGCGGAAATGCCGCGTCGATCTTCGCGATTTCCGCGGCGCTCAGCTCGAGCGCGGCCGCGCCGGCGTTCTCGGCGACGTGCCCGATCGATGCGGCCTTGGGAATGACGAACGTCCCGGGATTGCGCAGCAGGAAGGCCAGCGCCACCTGCCGGGCCGTCGCTCGATGGGCTTTGGCGACTTCGTCCAGTACCCGGCCATGCTTGGTGTGCGGATCGAATGCAGCCGCCGACTGGCCGAACGGCGTGTAGGCAACGACCGCGGTGCCGTGCTCCTTGCACCAGGGGAGAACCGCGTGTTCGATCGCGCGTTCCTGCAGGTGGTAGAGCACTTGGTTGCAGGCGGGATGGCCGGCGCCCGCAATGGCAACGACCTCCTCGAGGTCGGCTACATCGAAATTGCTCACTCCCCAGGAAAGAATTTTGCCGGCTTGCAGCAACGCGTCGAAGGCCGCAATGGTTTCTTCCAATTTGATCCGGCCGCGCCAGTGCAGCAGGTAGCAATCGAGCCGATCGGTCCGCAGGCGTGCCAGCGATTTCTCGCAGGCGGCGAGCGTGCCGCGCATCGAGGCATTGCCCGGCAGTACCTTGGACACGAGAAACACTTCGTCGCGCCGTCCCTCGATCGCCGCGGCGACGAATTCTTCAGCCGCTCCGGAGCCGTACATTTCCGCGGTGTCGATATGCGTCAGCCCCAGATCCAGCCCGCGGCGCAGCGCCGCCGTGGCAGCGGCGGCCGAGGCATTGTCGATTTTCCAGGTTCCCTGGCCGACGGGCGCGACATCGCGTCCGGTGGAGCCGAACAAACGCCGGGTGTGGGCGACTCTCATGGAGTTTGAGTATAAGCGAGCAGCCGCGCGTCCAGCATGCCGAGCAGGGCCGCGCCGCGGCCGTGCGGATCGGCCAGCACGCATTTGGTCAGGGCGTCGGCGAGTGCGGCGCAGACGGCGCGGACCGTGACGCGGCCCGAGCCGATCTCATGGCGGGTTTTGCCATGATAGTAGCCGCGATGTTCGGCGGGGCGGTCCGCGCAGTTCGCGTCGCTGCTGGCCATGGCGCCGTTTTCGAGTTCAACGAGTTCGCTGCCGTCTCCGTGACCTCTGATGACGATGGCGCGGCTGCGCTCGCCGAACACCGCCAGGTCGCCGCCGGCATTGACGAGCCCGCTGTCGCAGCCGGCTTCGCGAAGTGCCAGCAGCGCGCGGTCGACCGCGTAACCCTTCGCGATACCGCCCAAATCCATATGCAAAGGCGCGTGCGGTATCACCCAGCCGGGCGACGCGAGTTCCAGGTCGGAGAATCGCCCTGCGCCGGTGTAGCCCGCGCCCGCGCGCGCACGGGCTGCAGGCAGGCAGGGATCGAACGCTCCGTTCGACAGCCGATGCAGCCTGTGCGATTGCGCCAGCACTTCCCAAGTCCAGGCATGGATTTTTACGGGCACGCCGGACCTGCCGCGGTGAATGGCGCGCAGGTCGCTGCCGTCCCGCGTGGGATGCATGAGACTCTCGACTTGCTGGATGGCCGCAAACGCGGCCTCAATACCCGACAGGGCTTTCTCGCGGGTGCCGGCGCCGGCATCGATGGCGATCATCGTGCCCATCCCGATGCGCAGCCGGGATACATTGGCTGAAGACGATGTTTGATTTGGGCGCATGGGTTTCACGACGGGTTCCTCGAGTACTTTACACCGGGTAGCGGGGCCACTTGCATGGGTCCCTCGCCCGCCGTTGGTTGCTATCGCCTTGGAACTAAATGATAATAATTCCTATTCGTAATAACCAAGTGCGACGTGGATCAGCGATACCTAATTCCGGGCGTGATGCTGGCGGCCTTCTTGCCCGCTCCTTGGGTCATCGCCGCCGACTATTTGAGCGTCGATGAGGCGCAAAAAGCGATCTTTCCGCAGGCCGATGCGTTTCAAGAGCTGGTGCTGCCGCAGAGCCCCGGGCAGATTCAGGCATTGCTGGCGCGCGCGGGGCCGCAGCCGCCGCACGGTGTAATACGCATCTGGAGCGCGACTCGCGGCGGCGTGCTGCTCGGGCATGTTTTTCTCGACGAGGTGATCGGGCGGCAGAGCCTCATCACCTATGCGGTGGGGATCGATACGCAAGGGGCGCTGCGCAGCTTGGAGATCCTTGCGTATCGCGAGAGCCATGGCGGTGAAATCCGCAATGCCGCGTGGCGTGGACAGTTCGACCACCGCGATGCCCTCGAGCGCCTGCGCTTTCGCACCGACATAAAGAATATTTCCGGGGCTACGCTGTCGTCGGAGCACGTCACGCAGGGGGTAAGGTGGCTGCTCGCGCTGTGGCAGTCCTCGCTGCGGCCGGCCGGCGGCGCGGGTTAGGAGGCGCCATGCCGAGGCGGCAGCGTTTTGCCGTCTATACGGTGTTCGGCGTGCTTTGGGTGTCCGGATGCTGGTGGCTGCTGCTGGATGAGTTTTTTACCCGGCCCGGTCAATTCGGTTCGATGCCGCATCCGTGGGAGCCGGCGATACTGTTGATACACGGCATCGTTGCGATTCTCAGCATGTACGTTTTGGGGTGGGTCAGCGCGCGGCATGTGCTGCGGTGGTGGCCGGCGAGGCTGCGGCGCCTGAGCGGCGGGCTGCTCGCCGCGCTATTCGCCGTCCTGACCTCGAGCGGCTTCGCGTTGTTTTTCGTGAGCGACGACCGGTTGCTGCGGTTCTCGGCCGCCGCGCACGACGTCATCGGCATTGCCATCACCGTGTTTGCGGTTCAGCACTGGTTTTTCGCCAGGCGGCGCGACATGCGCAGCGCCGCCTCGCGTCCCTGATAGTAGCCCTGCACCACGCCGACCTGGTCGAAGCCCAGGCACTCGTAGAAAACACGGGCCGACTCGTTATGCGTGCGCAGTTCGAGATTGATCCGGAACACGCCGGCCTCGACCGCGGTCGCCGTGAGCCAGCTCATGAGCTGCCGTCCGAGTCCCTGGCGGCGGTGTTCCGGAGCCACCGCGAGCAAATTCAAGTGGGCTACTTCGCCGCCGAAATGCATGATGGCGAACGCCGCAATGCGCCGCTCGCGCCGGGCCACGACCACCGAGGATTCGGGCCCCGAAATAAAGTGCTGCACGCGCGCCGGCGTCCAGGACCATGTCAGCCCCTGCTCGATCAAATCGCGCGACATCTCCGCGATCTCGCGCGAGTCCGCCGATCGGGCCAAGCCCAGCGTGGCAAGTTCCGACATTTCAAGGCGCCTGTGTCTTGACGGGCTGCGCGTCCCGCCGGGGCAGCGCGCGGGGCGATGCCGGCAGGAGCTTCATGAGCTCCTGAACTCCGCGCTCCAGCTGGGGATCGCGGCCCTTCAACACTTCGACCGGGTCCTGCTCGACGACGATATCGGGATCCACACCGTGCCCCTCGATGATCCAGCGGCCGTTCTCATCCGCTGTACCGAACTCTGGCACAAACACCGCGCCGCCGTCGAGCAGCGGTCCGTGGTCGGCGATGCCGACGACGCCTCCCCAGGTGCGCTTGCCGATCAGCGTGCCGATTTTCCACTGGCGAAAGGCGTTCGAGAAAATATCGCCGTCCGAGGCGGTGTCCTCATTGATCAACGCGACCTTGGGGCCCGGCTGCACGACGCGCGGGTAGGTGTCCGCCGCCTCGTGATTGCGCGCAAAGCTGGTCCCGTGCAGCGTGCGTGCCAGCCGCTCGATCAGCAGCTCGGAGATGTTGCCGCCGCCGTTATCGCGCACGTCGACCACCAGGCCTTCCTTGCGCACCTGCGGATACCACCATTTGATGAATTCGCGGATGCCGGCTTCACCCATGTCGGGTATGTGGATGTAGCCCAGCCGTCCGCGGCTCAAGCGCTCGACGCGGGCGCGATTTTCGGCGACCCAGGCCAGGTATAGCAGCGAATTTTCGCTGCCGAGCGGTAAGTAGCGGATGGTACGGGCCGCGGTACCCTCGGCGTCGGCCGAGACCCGCCATTCCACCGGTTGATTCGGCACCGCCTGCAGCAATTCATACGGGTCGGTGCCTTCCCGAAGTTCGCGTCCGTTGATGGACAGCACGTAGTCGCCCACGTGCGCATCCACGCCGACTTCCGTGAGCGGCGAGCGGTAGCGCTCCTCCTCATTCTCGCCGGCGAATATTCTGGCGATCCGGTAGCGTCCCGTTTTGGCGTCGAGCTCGAAGCGCGCTCCGGGCAGGGCGACGAAGGGCCGCTTCGGCAGGCCCAGGTCGCCGCCCTCGATATAGGCGTGCTGGACCGTGAGCTCGGAAATCATTTCGGCGATTACGTAGTTGAGGTCCGCCCGGGAGCCGACGAAAGCCAGCAGCGGCTGATACTGCTCGCGCAGTTTCCGCCAGTCGTAGCCATGCATGTTCTCGACGTAGAAATAATCGCGATAGCGGCGCCACACTTCGGCAAAGATCTCGCGCCATTCATCGGCGGGCACCCGCATGGTCTGCAGGCCCGCCAAGGAGACAGCCTTGGCCTCATCGCTCTTGCCGACTTCGAAATATTTGATTTCCTTGGAGGACAGTTGAGCGAGCACGTGCTTGCCGTCCGCTGTCGGCGACCAGCCGGTCACGTCGTCCACGACTTGCTTGGCCTCGCGGTCCTTGATGGAATACGACATGACGGCGGCTTTGGTGTTCGACTCCCGGCCGTAATAAAACGGGCCGTTGCGTTGATACAGCAAATTCTCGTCGCCGGCTTCGAGGCCGGTGAGATCGTCGGCTTCGATGGGAATGCGAATCGCCCGCTGCTCGATTCCGTCGAATTCGATTTTGGAACTGCCGTCCGGTTTGCCATGCGCATGGCCTTTGGAGTTGCCCTTGGATTTCTGCGTATCCGCATCGCCGCCATTCTTGTCTTTGTCCTCGTTTTTCTTCGCGTCGCCCGGCTGATCGTCGCGGATGCCGAATGGGTTCTTGACGTCCTTGCGCAAGGTCACCGCGAAAATGCCGGTTTGCCGATCGGTGGCGAAGTCGAATTCGATGGTGCTGAGAAGCGGCTGGTATTCGCGTTCGCTCAGGTAGTACAGCAATTCGCCGTTCGGCGCCCAGGCGGGCGAGTGAGCATTGAACGACTCCGGCGTGACCCGATGCGGCCCGGCGTCCGACGCCGACCAGATGAATACACCCGAGAAGCCGTTGGAATCATTGAGCGAATAGCTCAAATATCGGCCATCGGCCGACCAGCGGTAGTCCTGCGCCAAATCGGAGGGGTCGCGGGCGACGGTGAGGCGGCGCTTGGTCGCGACCTCGACGACGTACAGCCGCCCGGTGTTGTCGGCAAAGGCGATCCGCCGGTCGTCGCCCGACCACCTCGGTGCGTAGTACCGCGCCGCGGAGCCCGAAGTCAGCTGTACCGCGGGACTGCCGCCATCCTGCGCGCGTATGTAGATTTCTTCCTCGCCGCTGCGGTCCGACACATAGGCCAGGCGCCGGCCGTCGGTCGACCAGGCGGCTTCCCTCTCATGCGCGGACGACGATTGGGTCAGGTTGCGTGTGATGCCGTGCTCCACGGGCAGGTTGAACACCTCGCCGCGCGCGGCGACGGCCAGCCGTTCCCCGCCCGGGCTCAAGGCGATGGCCTCTATATTGTCCGCGGCGTTGACGGCGCGCGGACGTGCAATGGTCAGATCCGCGGGTACGTCGATCGACAGCGGACGGTCCTGGTCGTCGCGCGAATCGTAGACATGCAGTTCGCCGTTCGACTCGTAGACGATCTGGCCATCGGCGTCCGCACTGGGCCAGCGCACGTCCCAATCCTTGTAATGGGTGAGCTGCCGGGTTTGACCCGTCGCGATGTCGTAGCGAAAGAGGTTGAATACGCCGGTTCGATCGGAGTTGAAGTAGATGGCGCCGCCGATCCACATGGGGTCCCGGTCGGTGCGCGGATCATCGGTGACCCGCAGCAGCCCCGGATGCAGCAGGTCGAAAATATACAGGTCGTTTGCCCAGCCGCCCTGGTAGCGCTTTTCGCTGCGAAAATCGCGCCATAGCGGCGAGTACACGATCTTCGTGCCGTCGGGAGAGAAATGTCCGGCGCCGGAAACCGGCATGGGCAGGGCAACGGCCGCGCCGCCGCTCACCGGAACCGTATAGAGCTTCGAATCGGTGAGCATGTAGCCGTCGCGGGCCGACCTGAACAGAACGGCTTTGCCGTCCGGCGTCCAGCCGTAGACTTGGTTGTCGTATCCAAAGCGGTCGGGGAGCGGGCCCGGCGAGGGATAAAACGTGAGTTGCCTCGGGACTCCGCCGCCCGAAGGAATCACATAGACCTGTTCGTCGCCGCCGTATTGGCCGGTGAAGGCGATGTTGCGTCCGTCGGGAGAGAATTTCGCAAACAGTTCGAGCCCCGGATTGGCGGTGAGGCGGGCCGCGGTTCCGCCCTGCGTTCCGACGGTCCACAAATCGCCGGCGTAGCTGAACACGATCCGGTCGTGCCATATGTTCGGAAAGCGCAGCAGCTTGGTGCCCGATGCCTGGGCCGCGTGCGACAGGAACGCCAGCACTGCCGCGGCAAGCGCGGCCGACCGTTTGTAACGCATGCGGTCCTTCAGCGGCTTCGGTACCGATCGGTCGCCAGCACGAGTTCGTGGGTATTCCCTGCCTCGAAAGCGGAATGTCCCGCGTCCGGCACGATGCGCAAGTCCGCCTCGGGCCAGACACGGTGCAAATCCCACGCGCTGGTCGCGGGACAGACGACATCGTAGCGTCCTTGCACGACGGTCGTGGGAATGTGGCGGATCCGCGGAACGTCGTCCAGCAACTGGCTTTCGCTGCGCAGGAATCCGCGGTTCACGAAGTAATGGCATTCGATTCGAGCCACCGACAGGGCGAATTGATCCTCTCCCCATTTCCTGATGTTGTCGCCGTTGCTGTAGAGAAAACTGGCGGACGCCTCCCATACCGACCACGCGCGCGCCGCGGCCAGCGCGCTGCGCTGGTCGGTGCCGACCAGCCGCTTGTGGTAGGCGGTCAGGAAATCGTCGCGTTCGTCGAGCGGAATTGCATCGCGGTAGGCTTCCCATGCATCGGGAAATATCTCCGAGGCGCCGTGCTGGTAGAACCAGCGAATTTCCGCGTAGCGCAGCAGAAAAATCCCGCGCAAGACGATTTCGCTGACCCGCTCGGGATTGGCCTCCGCGTAGGCCAGCGCCAGGGTGCTGCCCCACGAACCGCCGAACACCAGCCATCGCTCGATGCCGAGGTGTTTGCGCAGGCGCTCGAGATCGGCAACCAGATGCCAGGTGGTGTTTTCCACCAGGCTCGCGCTCGGGCGGCTGCGCCCGCAACCGCGTTGATCGAACACCACGATGCGGTAGTGCTGCGGATCGAAGAACTGGCGCGCGCGCTTGTCGGAGCCGGCGCCCGGGCCGCCATGCAGGAATACGGCCGGTTTTCCCGCCGGATTTCCGCATTCCTCATAGTAGATTTCGTGGACGTCGGAGACCCGCAGGTAGCCGTGGCGAAAAGGCTCGAGCGGCGGGTACAGTTCGCGGCGTTCGGCGCTGCGCGCGGCCGCACGCGGCGTCTCGCGCTTCACGGATTTGGCGCGCGAGGTGCCCGTCGCGGAACCAGGCTTGACCGGTGGTGCGGATCGGCGTGGCGCGGTGCGAGATTTGACCGGCGCGCGCTTTTTTTTCTTCATCGCTATTCCTCTTTCGTTGAACTCACGCCCGCGACACCATGGGTCCCAGCGCCCGCCCGCCGAGCAGGTGCATATGCAGGTGATAGACCTCCTGACCGCCGTCCGCATTGCAGTTGATGATCAGCCGATAGCCGCTGTCGGCGATGCCGTGCTGACGCGCCAGATCGCGTGCGACGATGAACATATGGCCGATCAGCGATTCATCCTCATCGGCGATATCGTTGGCGGTGGGGATGGGTTTATTCGGGACGATCAGTATGTGCACCGGGGCGGCGGCCTTGATGTCTTGAAAGGCGATGACGCGGGAGTCGCGGTACAGAACGGTGGCCGGCAGGTCGCCGGCAATGATTTTTTCGAAAAGCGTAGGCATTTCATATGCCTCCGTTGCCTTGAGGTTCATAAGATTAGCAGGAACGGCGCCGCTGCTCGGATTTGCGCTCTCGAATGTGACCCCCGTAATGGTAATGGGAACGATTCTCATATAGAATTGCATTTATGTCGAAAAATCCCCCAGCCCACCTCCCGCTCCCGGCGCGCAGCGAAATGGCGCTCGCCGATTTGGGTATCGGAACCGCGGCACGGGTGGTTTCGGTGTCGTCCGGCGATGCGGCGACTCCCCCTGAACTGGGACGCCGTCTGGCCGAATTGGGGTTCCTGCCGGGCGAGGCAGTGCGCATCGTAGCCCGGGGCTTGATGGCCCGCGCTCCAATCGCGGTGCGCATTGGAACAGGCACCTTCGCTCTACGGCTTTTCGAGGCCGCCTGCATCCGCGTGTGTCCGGAGCAGCCGCAGCCCGGGTGAGTCCATGGAGGCTGTTTCAAGCGCTCCGGCTCCCCTGATCGCCCTCGTTGGAAACCCCAACTGCGGTAAGACCGCTCTATTCAATATCCTGACCGGCAGCCGGCAAAAGGTCGCCAATTACGCCGGGGTCACGGTCGAACGCAAGGAGGGCTCGCTGCTCACGCCTTCCGGCAAGCGGGTCCGCATCCTGGATTTGCCGGGCGCCTACAGCCTCGATCCGCTGACGCCGGATGAGCAAGTGACCGCCGATGTGCTGCTCGGCCGCCGCAGCGGCGAGAGCCAGCCGGACTTCGTCGTGTGCGTCACCGATGCGACCAATCTGCGCCAGAACCTCAGGTTGGTGCTGAGCCTGAAGAGGCTCGGCCTGCCCATGGTGGTGGCGCTCAACATGGTCGACATCGCGCGCCGCAAGGGAATCACCATCGACGCCGTGCGCCTGGCGAGCGAATTGGGCGTGCCCGTGGTCGAAACGATCGGCGTCAAGACGGCCGGCGTCCGAGCGCTGATCAAGATGCTCGATGACTCGTCTATTCCGCCGCGTGCGCGCAGCGCGGCTTCGTGGCTGCCTCTCAGCGCATCGGACATCCAGCACGACCAGACCGAAGTGCGCAGAATTCTGGGCCTGGTCGGCGGCGACCGGCTCGACGGGGTCACGTTCAGCGATCGCGTGGATGCCGTCGTGCTGCATCCGCTGCTCGGGCCCTTGATCCTCGCGGCGATTTTGTTCCTGGTGTTCCAGGCCGTGTTTGCGTGGGCGCAAGTGCCCATGGACGCGATCAAGTTCGGGGTCTCCGCATTCGGCAATTGGCTGGGCGCCGCGCTGCCCTCGAGCCTTTTGAAGGATTTGCTCATCAACGGGATACTGGCGGGGGTCGGCAGCGTCCTGGTGTTCCTGCCGCAGATCATCATCCTTTTCTTTTTCATCCTGCTCCTCGAGGATTCCGGATACCTGCCGCGCGCCGCATTTCTATTGGACCGGATCATGGGCAGCGTCGGATTATCGGGGCGGGCGTTCATTCCGCTGCTGTCGAGTTTCGCCTGTGCCATACCCGGAATCATGGCCACCCGCACCATCCAGAATCCGCGCGACCGGCTGGCGACCATCATGATCGCACCGCTGATGACGTGCTCCGCGCGCCTGCCGGTGTATGCACTGATCATCGGCGCGTTCATTCCGCGCAGGACCCTGGCCGGCGGCCTGGAGTTACAGGGCGTGGTGCTGTTCGCGCTTTATATCATCGGAGTGGCGAGCGCCATGGCGGTGGCCTTCGTGCTCAAGCGCAGCGGCACGGGCGCGGGCTTACAGGCCCTCATGCTCGAGTTGCCGGCTTATCACTGGCCCAACTTGCGCAATCTGGTTCTCGGACTGTGGCAGCGCGTGGAAATCTTCATGAGCCGGGTCGGCACCATCATCCTGGCGTTGATGGTGATCCTGTGGGCCTTGAGTTCATACCCCGCGCCGCCTCCCGGGGCCACGGGCCCTGCCATCCAGTACAGCATCGCCGGGCACCTGGGCGCGTGGCTCGCCGTGATATTCGCGCCCATCGGCTTCAATTGGCAGATATCGATCGCTCTGGTGCCGGGACTTGCGGCGCGCGAGGTCGCCGTCGGTGCCCTGGGAACGGTTTATGCCTTATCGGCGACGGGCGACGACGTGAGCGGTGCGCTGACGCCGTTGATCGCGCATTCATGGAGTTTGCCGACGGCGCTGTCGCTCCTGGCCTGGTACGTGTTCGCCCCGCAGTGCCTGTCGACGCTGGCGACGGTCAAACGGGAGACCAATTCCTGGCGCTACCCGATTATCATGGCGGCGTACATGTTCGCCCTCGCGTATGCGGGTTCGTGGATCACGTACACGATTGCCACGGCGCTCAGCTGATGGAGAGTTCGGCATGAACGGCTTTCTCGACGGCACTCTGGTCGGCCTCGTGCTCCTGGTCAGCGCGGGCTATGCCGTGTCGTCGCTCGGGCCTCGCAGTCTGCGGCGACGTGTGTTGGCGGGTTTCGCGCGGGTGGCCGCGCGCGCACCGGCTGTTCTCGGCCTGCGGGGAACGGCACGTTGGCTGGCGGCGGCCTCGGCCGGCAAGGGCCAGGGTGCCTGCGGGGGCTGCGATGGCTGCGGAGATGAGGCGGCGGCGAAGGCCGCCCCGCCGCAGCAGGGCTCGCCGCAGAATGCGAACGCATCGGAGATACGCGTGCCGGTGGATCAGATCGGGCGTCGCGGCTAACGGGATGGCGCGGCGGCGGGCGCGGGCGGCTCCGCCTGCCATCCGCCCCCCAAGGCCCGATACAGCTGCACCACGGAGAGCAGGGTGTTGAGGCGCGCGGCCGACAGCGACAGTTCGGCGCTGAACAGATCGCGGTCGGCATCGATGACGTTGAAATAAGACGCATAGCCGACGCGGTAGCGCGCCAGCGCAATGGTGTTGGCGCGTCTCTGGGCATCGACCTGGGCCTCTTCGGCGCTCTGCAATTCGGCGTCCTGCTGGCGGGCGATCAAGGCGTCCGACACTTCCTGAAAGGCGGTTTGAATGCTCTTTTGGTACTGCAGCAGTGCCTGCCGCTTCTGTGCGTCCGCGAGTTCCACCTGGTAGATGTTTCGCTGCGAGCTGAGCAGGGGCTGCAACGCGTCCGCGCCCAACGACCAGGCGCGCGCCGGGCCGCTGAACAACGAGGACAGCGCGGTGCTGGCGCCGCCGCCCAACGCCGTCAACGTGATGCTGGGAAATAGATTGGCCTTGGCGACGCCGACCTGAGCGTTGGCCGCGACCAGATTTTCCTCGGCCTCGCGCAAATCCGGACGGCGCTCCAGCAAGCTCGAGGGCAGGCCGGCGGAGGGAACCGGCGGGGGAGGCCGGTCGGGTTTCGGTCCGTTCGTGCCCGCGCCGCTTCGCAGGATCCGATCGGGATCGTGGCCTAGCAGCACGCTCAACTGGTCCTCGATTTGTCCGGTCTGGCGGTTAAGATCGGGCAGCGTCGCCTTGGCGATGGCGAGTTGCGCCTGCGCGGTGGCCACGTCCAATTCGGACACGGTGCCTCGATCGTGCTGCGCCTGGGTCAAGTCGACGAACTTCTGCCGCGTTTCGACCGTGCGGCGAGTGATGGCGAGCTGCTCATCCAGGGTTTGCAGCGTGAAGTACGCGGTGGCCACACCCGCGACCAGTCCAGCCATGACATCCTGCTTCGCGTAAGTGGATTGCAGCAATTGCGCGCGCGCCGCTTCGGTGGCGCGGCGGTACTTTCCCCAGAAATCGAATTCGTACGACAGGCTGCCCTGGAGCGAAAATACATCGCTGACCGGCGGCGTTCCGGCCGGCAATTCATAAACCGGGATTCGTTGCCGTCCCGCGCCGGCGGAAATCGACACCTGCGGCAGCTGCTGCAAACGAGTCGAGCCGAGCACGGCGCGGGCTTGATCGATGCGGGCAGCGGCAATGCGCACATCGAGATTATTGGCGAGAGCTTCACGGACGAGAGCCTGCAGCACGGGGTCCTGGTAGAGCTGCCACCAGCCGGCATCGCCGACGGAATCGGCAGCCGCACCCGCCTCGAAACGATAGACGGGCGGCGTCGCGGCCGCGGGGCGCCGATAATCGGGTCCGAGCGCGCAGCCCGCGACTGCGGCCGCGAAGGCCGCAGCGAGCGCAGCCGCGATCGCACACGCCCGTACCGCCGCCGCCCAATCGGCCGCGGCGCCGGCGAAGGCGGGCGGGATCGTTCCGGTCACGGCGGCGCTGCCGGTGCGGCCGTGCGCATGGACTTCAATCGCTCGGCGAGTCTTTGCATCAGCACGTAGAAGACCGGAATCAGGAAAATGCCGACCAGAGTGGCGGCGCTCATCCCGAATACCACGGCGGTGCCGAGCACGCGGCGGGCCGCGGCGCCGGCGCCGGTGGCAACCGCGAGCGGCAGCGAGCCGAAGATGAAGGCGAAGGAGGTCATGAGAATCGGCCGCAACCGCAGGCGTGCGCCGGCAATCGAGGCTTCGACCAGCGTCTTGCCGCGCTCGTACTCGAGCTTGGCAAATTCGACGATCAGAATGGCGTTCTTCGCCGCCAGTCCGATCAGCATCACCAGACCGATCTGCGCATAGATGTCATTTTGCATGCCGCGCAGCGCGAGTCCGCCGTAGGCGCCGAGCACGGCGAACGGGATGCAGAGCAGGACCGCGAACGGCACGGCCCAGCTTTCGTAGAGGGCGGCGAGCACCAGGAACACGAAGACGATGGCCATGCCGAATATGGCGCCGCTTTGTCCGCCGGAGATCTTTTCCTGGTACGTCGTCCCGGTCCAGTCGTAGCCGTAGCCGCTCGGCAGGCCGCGCGCCAATTCTTCCATGGCCTGGGTTGCCTGACCCGAACTGTAGCCGGGGGCCGGCGAGCCGTTGATGGTCACGGCGCGAAACACGTTGAAGCGCTCGATGAACTCGGGGCCCGTCTTGGGTTTGATGGCGACCAGGGTCGAGAGCGGCACCATGTCGCCCTGCGCGGTGCGCACGTACAGGCCGTTGACGGAGTCGGGCTGCGCGCGCGCTTCGGCTTGCGCCTGGGCCGTGACCTTGTAGGTACGCCCGTACATGTTGAAATCATTGATGTAGCTGCCGCCCAGGAAAGTCTGCAGGCTGGCAAAGATGCTGGAGATGGACACGCCCAGGGTCTTGGCGCGCTCGCGATCGAGCACGAATTCTATTTGCGGGCTCCGCGTATTGAACTGGGTGAACACGCGTGTGAGCTCGGGCCGCTTGTTCGCCTGGGCCAAAAAATCGCCGAGCACGCCCGCGAATTTTTGAATGTCTCCGCCGCTCCGGTCTTCGAGAATGAATTCGAAGCCGCCCGCGGTGCCGATGCCGGGAATGGGCGGGGGATTGAACACGAATACGTTCGCTTCCTTGATGCCGGCACCGAGCCGATTGGCGCGGGCCGTCAGAGCCAGCGCGCCGTGCTTCTCTCCGCCGCGCGCGCCCCAGGGCTTCAGGATGGCGAAGATGGTGGCGGCATAGGGCGAGTTGGTGCCGGTGAGCAGATTCAGTCCGGTGATGGCAAAGGTGTCCTGGACTTCCGGCTGGGCCCGCATCTGCTTGGCGAACCCTTCGGCCACCACTTCGGTGCGCTGCATCGAGGCGCCCAAGGGAAGGGTGACGAGACCGATCAAGTAGCCCTGGTCCTCGTCCGGCATGAAGCCGGTCGGACGGCTGTACACGAGCCACAACGCCGCGGCGCTCAGGACGGCGAACACCGCCATCGACTGCACGCCGCGGTGGATGCGGGTGCGCACCGAATCCGTGTAGCGCTCGGTGAATTTCTTGAATACGCGGTTGAATGCGCCGAAGGCGCGGCCGAGCGGGCCGCCGAAATGCGACTCCGCGGTGGGCTTGAGAAGCAATGCGCACAGGGCCGGCGTCAGCGACAGCGCGACGATCAGGGAGATCGCCACGGAGACCGCCAGGGTGAGCGCGAATTGCCGGTAGAACTGTCCGGTCAGGCCGCCCAGGAAGGAAACCGGCACGAACACCGAGATCAGCACCAAGGCGATCGCGACCACGGGCCCGGCCACTTCCTTCATGGCTTCCTTGGTGGCCTCGCGCGCCGGCAGCTTGCGGCTGTCCATGATTTCAGTGACGGCCTCTACCACGACGATGGCGTCGTCCACGACCAGGCCGATGGCAAGCACAAGGGCAAACAGCGTCAGGGTGTTGAGGGAAAAGCCCAGTGCCACGAAGGCGCTGAAGGCGCCGATCAGCGATACCGGCACCGCGATCATCGGAATCAGCGTCGCGCGCCAGCTTTCGAGGAAGATGAACACGACCAGAAGCACCAGCAGGCCCGCTCCCACCAGCGTCACCACGACTTCATGCACGGACTCGGAGACGAACAGCGTGGTGTCGAAGGGAA
>Ga0182030_10003217_pt1 | contig 34867 bp, 25 predicted proteins | sample 812S3MmetaG_FD_121299 | JGI IMG/M metagenome (GOLD analysis project Ga0182030, IMG submission 121299) | Permafrost microbial communities from Stordalen Mire, Sweden - 812S3M metaG (Illumina Assembly) | ecosystem: Environmental > Terrestrial > Soil > Wetlands > Permafrost | place: Sweden...
AAGCCTCGGCCTCCGTTGAATCCGTGGCTGAATCGCCTCCGGAAGCCTCGGCCCCCGCCGAACCCGAACAGCCTCCGGAAGCCGCGCCCTCCGTTGAACCCGTCGCCGAACCGGCTCCGGAACCCGCGCCGCCCGCGCCGGTCGTCGAACCGGCTCCGGAAGTCTCGCCCCCCGTCGAACCGGTCAAAGAAATCAAGGAAGCCCCCGCCACCGACCCGGGCAAAGAAACCGCCACGGAAGATCCCACCGGCAAACCGACCTCCGAACAGGGCGCGGAAAGTCAGTCATCGTCCTCTGTGACGCCGCCGGGTGCGGCGGACGCCGGGGACCCGTCGGGCTCGGCCGCGCCGGAAGTCCAGAGCGCTCTGGGCGGACCGATCACGGCTGAGCTCTCGGACGTTTCCGAAGCGCCCCCAACGAGCTCGGGAGCAAGCTCGGCCTCTGCCGCGACGCTGGCACAGACGATCGCCGCGCAGCGCGCCAAGGATTTCAATCGCGAGCTCGGCGGCCTGGGGTCGTCCTCGACGGACGGCTACACGGCCACCGGGTCCGACGCTCGCGGCCTCCTCCCGGTGGCCTTCGTCGATGGCCTGGTCGTGGGGGCGGTGGCGGGCAGAGCGGGTGCTCCCGCCGATGACGACTCCGGTGGCTCCCCTGGTGGAGATCCGCCGGTTGTCCCTCCGCTCGCGCCCACACCGAATGGGGCCTTTGGCGGCGCGGCTCCGGGCGGCGCCGGTATCGCGCTCTCCGGGTTCCCGACGTTTGCGGGCTACCTGCTGCGTGGTGCTCCGCTCGCGATGCGGCGCCTGCGCCTTTCCTTCCGTCCGTGGCTCACGGCGTTCTTCGTTCTGATTCCAGAGCGGCCCGGCTAGCTCCTTCCGGTCGCTTCGCCTCGGTCTGGATCACGCGATCCAGACCCCTTGGAAATCAATTTCGAAGCCTCTTTGGAAGGAGCAGTACACGATGGAACGTCATCTGACGATGTCTACAGGAAGTATTCCTCACCCACTCGCGGAGAGCGTGAGCGTCCGGATGCACACGCTGGTCCTGACCGGCGAGTTGACTCGCCGCTCGGCGCATACGCTCGAAGTGGAGATCGAACGCCTCTTCGAAGAGGGGGTCACGAGCATCGCGCTTGACCTCCGTCAGCTGAGGCACATCGACCCGACGGGAGTGGCGGTGATCGCGTTCCGCTGTCGTCTCTGCAAGCGACAGGGAAACAGCATCGTCCTGGTTCCCGGGCCAGAGCCGATCCAGCAGGCCTTCGCGGAAGCGGGAGTCATCGACGAGCTGCCTTTCCAAGAGGACGAGCTCGCCGCCCGTCGTCTGCGCGCCGCGGCGCACGGCCGATCGGCCGCTTCGTGAGAGTTGTGAGCAGATTCCCCCTGAGGAGCACCGGGGTGGGGATCGGCGGGGGAGCCTGCTCCCCCGCCGGCTGGGGCTGACCGTCCGCTCCCCGCGGGACGATCTCGGTCGATGACGCTGCCTCTCGCCGTCGACTGGCCGACGATCGCCTCGCTGGCGACCGCTGCCGGCACGCTCGTGCTCGCCGTCGCGACGTTCTCCTCGGTGCGCTTCGGGCAGCGCTCGACGCTGCTCGCGGAGCGCTCGACGGCGCTCACCGAGCGCGCGCTGCTGCTCGGCCTGCGGCCGGTGCTCGCTCCCGCGCGCGTCATCGATCCGCCCGAGACGGTCCGTTTCGGCGAGGGACGGATGGTGAGAGTCGAGGGCGGCATGGCGGCAATCGAGCGCGAGGAGGAGAACTACTACCTGGTGATTCCGCTGCGCAACGTCGGCAACGGCCTCGCGGTCCTGCAGGCCTGGCGCCTGTCGGCTCGGCGCCCGGGGCTCGACACCCCGCACGCCGAGCCCTCCGAGCACCGCCGCCAGACGCGCGATCTGTACGTGCCCGCCGGCGACACCGGCTTCTGGCAGGGCGCGATCCGCGAGCCCGACGATCCCTTCCGCGAGGGTCTGCGCGAGGCGTTCGAGGCCGGCGAGGTCCTGACCGTCGACCTGCTCTACGGCGACCACGAGGGCGGGCAGCTGACGATCAGCCGCTTCGTCCTCACGCGCGAGCAGGACGGCAACTGGCGCCCCGGCGTCGTCCGTCACTGGCCGCTCGAAGGCCCCGACCCGCGCGGGCGCTGAGGGCGGGCGCCGGCTCGAGGCCGGCCTACGCCAGCCCGCCCCGCGGGGGCTCCGTGAGCGGCGGTTCTCGCGCCTGCCCGGCCCCCGCCCCCGCCTCGGCCGTGCGCAGAGCGCCGCGCTGCGTGTACAGAAACCAGGCGAAGCCGGCGATCGTGAGCAGGCTCGCGACCCAGAAGTTCAGACGCTCGCCGAGGAAGTGGTGCGCGGGGTCGACGCGCAGCAGCTCCTCGAAGATGCGGAAGGCCGAGTAGCCGCTCACGTACAGCGCGAAGATCCCCGGCGCACGGATCTGCCGGTGGCGGATCAGCCAGATCAGCGCGGCGGCGAGCGCCAGGTCCCAGATCAGCTCGTACAGGAACGTCGGGTTGAAGGTCGCGTAGCCCAGATATCCGGCCGGCCGGTGCGCGGGGCTGATCTGCAGCGCCCAGGGCAGGCTCGTCGGGCCGCCGAAGAGCTCCTGGTTGAAGTAGTTGCCGACCCTCCCGATCGCCTGTGCCACCAGAATCCCGGGAGCGGCCGCGTCCATGAACTGGGTCACGCTCACGTGGTGGCGGCGCAGCGGGATCACCCCGCCGAGGAAGCCCCCGGCGATCCCGCCCCAGATCCCGAGGCCGCCCTGCCAGATTGCCAGCCATCCATACCAGTTGTGCTGGACTTCGTTCCAGCTCGTCGCGTCGTGATAGAGCCGCGCGCCGAGGATGCCCGCGGGCACGCCCCACAGCGCGACCGTGTAGACGAGGTCTGGGTCGCCATCTTTTTCGCGCCACAGCCTGCGCGTCAGGATCACCGCGGCGGTGATACCGACGACGTAGCAGAGCCCGTAGTAATGAAAGAACAGCGGGCCGACGTGAAACCCGTTGACCGGCGGGCTGGGGATCGAGGCGGTCGGCATTGCCGCAGACGAGGCTAGAGCAATGGCTTGCGAACCGGTCGCGCTTCAACGCCCCAGGGGGCGCGAGGAGACGGTTGTCGGTAGCGAGCGACTCGAGAAACCCGGGGTCGCGCCCGGCTCAGAAAGCGCGGATCGGGGGGCCCGTGTAGAGCGCGCCGCTCGGGCTGCGCCAGCTCACGCGCCAGGCGGCGCCGCGCACGAGCGAGCGCAGGCGCCAGTAGCCGGCCGCGTCGGTCCTTAGGACTCGCAATGTGCGGTAGCGCTTGGCGCCGGCCGGCTCGACCAGCACCCGCACCTCGGTCGCGCCCGTCGCCGGGCGCACGAGGCCCCACAGCGAGAACCCGGCGGCGCGCCCGCTGCGCTCGCGTGTGACCGTGAGGGGCACGGCGAAGCCGTAATACGATGGCTTGGGGGCGCCGCTCGCGGTCTCAAGGCCCGTGCGGAAGCCCGCGAATCGACCGGATCCGCGTTCGTCGCGGAGTAGATATTGGGAGAAGGCGGCGACGTCCGGGTCTTCCCACGCGAGGCGCTCCGAGATCGCCTCGTCTTCGGCCTGCACCGCCGGCGATACGCCGAGTGGGTTGGGCTTGGTCTGGACGCCGTACTCGGTCAGGTAGATCGGCACGTGGGCCGGGATCGCGCGAGCGCGGGACGCGAGGGAGAGCGCGCGGGACAGGCGCGAGAGCGCGCCGATCGGCACCTCGTCGGGGTTCGCGGGGCGGTAGTACGGCCCGGGGACCGCGGGGTATGTGTAGGGGTGATGGGCGTAGCCGTAGATCGGCAGCGTCCCGCAGGTGGCGCTCCTGCGGTAGGCGCCGTTCAGGCAGAGCGCGCCGCGCAGGAACGCGAGCGGCGCGACCTCGCGCTCGACCCCTTCGCGGCCCGCGTCCACGGCGTCGGTGCCGAACGGCGCCGTTTCGCCGAACAGGACCTTCGGGGATCGCAGACCCGCGGCGGTCAGTCCCGCGTAGCCCGCCTCGAACAGGCCGCGATAGATCCGCGGCGAGGCGGGTGTGCCGTTCGCGTTGAATTGCGGGGCCAGCCAACCGGGGACGTTGGGCTCGTTCCAGATCGCCCACAGCGACACCTCCGACCCGTAGTGCCGCCCGACGGCGATCATGAATTCCTCGAACGCGAGGTCGTCGGGGCGTGTCACCAGGTCCCTGTGGTCGGCCGTCGCCCATCTGGGAACGGGTGAGGTAATAGTTAATAATATTTTCCATTTCAAACGCTGAGCTTCGGTAATCAGAGCGTCATATTGTCCCCAGTCGTAGCTCGCGGGATTCTCGGCTTCGAAGGAGGGACGGTGGCTGCTGTTGGGGTCGGGAGCGACGTCATACCAGTGCAGCTCCACACGCAGGGCTTTCACGCCAAGTGCCTTCAACTGTTCGATTGCACCGCTTCGTTGAGCCGGATTGAGCAGTTGTGAGGGGGCCTCGAAGAACACCGTTTGCTGGTGATCGGCCAGTGCTTGGGATGTTGATATGGATAATAATGCGAACAGGATTATTGTCGCCAAGGACGCCGAAATGGTGGGGCGTAGTTTCAGTTTTTGTGATCGGGCGACCGGCATTGCCCGTTAATAAACATCCGCCACCCAAGGAGTTGCGGTCACACAAACGAGAGACGATCGAAACAGGACGGGCCGGCCCGTCCGGGCCGGGTCTAGCTCACCCCGGTGGGTCGCCTTACGGTTGTAGGTCGAGCGCGTCGAGGATCTTCGACCACGGTTCGACGGCGCGCGCTTCGGCTTCGACGAGTTCGTTTTCGGACTGCTTCGTCAACGCCAGCTGCGCTCGCTCGCGTGAGTTCTCATATGGCGCGAGCAGGCGCGCGGGCACTTCGCCGATGCCGACGTCGTTGGCGCTGTATTCGCGATCGAACTGCGTTGTCGCCGGCTGCAGCGTCTTGTAGCCGCTCGCGGCCCACGCGCGCACGTCGCCGCACACGTTTGGCTCCTGCAGCGCGGCGAGCGCCTTCAGCTTGTCGGCGTAGACGACGGCCTTGCGCGTGAGCTTCGTATCGCTCCAGTGCAGCGGTGTGACCGCCGCGGCGAAGGCCTCGACCGCGGGGATGTCGGAGCGCACGAAGGCGACCCCCATCGCGCCGACGACCTCGTTGCTCAGGTGTTCGGCCGCTTCGTTCTCGGGCGAGGCCGCGGCCGCCTTCGGGCATTCGCCGCTGATCGTCTCGCGCAGGCTTTGGAGCGCCGCTTCGCCGGTCTTCAGGTTGACCCGCGCCGTATGCACGAGTTCGTAGTCGGCGGCGATGTAGGCCCGCGTCGCGGCGATATCCGCCTGCGATACCGCCTTTGGCCCTGCGGCGGCGTGCTTCTTCGCGGCGACGGCCCCCTTCGCGGCGACGGCTCGCTCCCCGACGAGTGCCTCCGCGGCCCCCGTACCGGCGAGCGCTCCCGCGGTCCCCGTGCCGGCGAGTGCCCCCGCCTGTGCCGCCCCAGCCGACGCCGGGACGAGCGCGAGCGCGGCCACGAGCACCGCGGCGACCGCGAGGATTGGGATCTGAGGTTTGATCTTCATGGCAAGAGAAGTATGTACCGTTCATCACGCGCGGGCGCCGCTCGGGCTTTCCAAGACGAAGGGTAGGACGGACCACCATGGACCTCGACCTCGTGAACCACCAGTGCTGCCTCGCCGCCCGTCCCATCGGCCTGCCGAAGGCGAGCGATTGGCGCTACACCGAGGAGCCCGTCCCGGAGCCCGGCGCGGGCGAGGCGCTCGTGAAGACGTTGCTGATCTCGCTCGATCCCGCGATGCGCGGCTGGATGAACGACGTCCGCTCCTACATCCCGCCGGTCGGCGTCGGCGAGGTGATGCGCGCGCTCGCCGCCGGCGAAGTCGTCGCCTCCAACGATCCCTCGCTGCAGGCCGGCGACCTCGTCACCGGCCTGCTCGGGGTGCAGCGGTATGCGGTCGCGCCCGCGGGCGCGCTGCAAAAGGTCGATACGACGCTCGCGCCTTTGCCCGTGTATCTGAGCACGCTCGGGATGACCGGCATGACCGCGTACTTCGGGCTGCTCGACGTCGGCAGGCCGGCCGCGGGCGAGACCGTGGTGGTTTCCGGCGCCGCCGGCGCGGTCGGCGGGGTCGTCGGCCAGCTCGCGAAGCTGAAGGACTGCCGCGCCGTCGGGATCGCGGGCGGCGCTGAGAAGTGCGCCTATCTCGTCGAGGAGCTCGGCTTCGACGCGGCGATCGACTACAAGTCGCAGGACGTCGCCGTGGGCTTGCGCGAGCACTGCCCGCAGGGGATCGACGTGTACTTCGACAACGTCGGCGGCGAGATCCTCGACGCCGCGCTCGCGCGCCTGGCGCGGAACGCGCGCGTGGTGATCTGCGGCGCGATCTCCCAGTACAACGCGACCGAGCCCGTCGCCGGCCCGTCCAACTACCTATCCCTGCTGATCAACCACGCGAGCATGACCGGCTTCGTGATCTCCGACTACTACGCCCGCTACGCCGAGGGCCTGCGCGAGATGGCCGGCTGGTACGCCGAAGGCAAGCTCTCCTCGCGCGAGGATTTCGCCACCGGCCTGGAGAACTTCCCTGAGACGCTCCTGCGCCTGTTCTCGGGCGAGAACACGGGCAAGCTCGTGCTCGACGTCGCAACTGTCTGAGCTCACCATCGGTTGACTCTGAATGAAACGGAACGGGCTCATCTTCGCGCTGGTCGCCTTCGTCGCGGCCGCGGTCGTGCTGGCCGGCTGCGGCGGATCGGGATCGGGCTCGGGCTCGGGGGGCTCGGCCCAGAGCGGCGTCTCGCCCGCGTGCCTGCCGGCGACGATCGACCACAGCGCGAAGCTCGCGGGGGTCTCGGTAGACGTCTCGCCGGCGCCGGAAACCGACACGGCTAACCCGGCGACGCAGATCAGCTTCCTCGGCGTGCAGGCGGCGCGGATCAAAGTGATCTCGGTCGTGGGCGAGCAGAGCGGCGCTCACGCCGGGCGCCTCGAGGCCTACTCGCAGGGCGACGGCGCGAGCTTCGTGCCCGACAAGCCGTTCGAGTCGGGCGAGCGCGTGCTCGTGCACGCCGCGATCGCCCGCTCGCCCGTGCCCACGCAGCTATCTACCGGGGGGCGGACGGTCGCCGCACGCAGGCAGGTCTCCTTCTCCTTCCGCGTCGACACCCCCTACCCGACCGCGAACGTGCCCCCGTACAAGAACCTGCAGGCGGCGCCGGCCGACTACGAGAGCTTCGCGACGATGCCCGGCGTGAAGGCCCCGATCCTGACCGTCACCACGCCCGACCGCGATCCCGCGGCGGGCGACGTCTTCACGACCAACGGTCCCGGCCCGGGCGCGTACGGGCCACTGATCTACACGCCCCAGGGCCGGCTCGTGTGGTTCGACCAGCTCTCCGGCGGGCGCACGGCCGAGGATTTGAACGTGCAGAGCTACGAAGGCCGGCGCGATCTGACCTTCTGGCAGGGAAAGGTGCTCTCGCTCGGCTTCGGCCAGGGCGAAGACGTCGTGCTCAACTCCAGCTACGAACACGTCGCGACCGTCAAGGGCGGCAACGGGCTGCGGGCCGACCTGCACGAGTTCCAGATCGAGCCCGGCGGCATCGCCTACGTGAGCGCCTACAACCCGATCCGCTGTGACCTCTCCTCGACCGAAGGATCCTCGAAGGGCGCGATCGTCGATGCCGCCGTCCAGGAGATCGATATCAAGACGGGCCTCGTGCGCTGGGAATGGCATAGCCTCGACCACGTCGCCGTGTCCGAGTCCGAGACCTCGCCGCCGCAGGGGGTGCCGTGGGATTGGTTTCACCTCAACTCGATCGACCTCGAGCCCGACGGGAACGTGCTGATCTCGGCGCGCAGCACCTGGACGGCCTACCAGTTGGAAGGCGCCAGCGGCAAGATCCTCTGGCGCCTCGGCGGCCTGAAGAGCTCGTTCAAGATGGGGCCGGGCACGAAGACCGCCTGGCAGCATGACGGTCGCGTCCTGCCGGACGGGGAAATCACGTTGTTCGACGACGGCTCCAACCCGCCGGTTCACGCACAGTCGCGTGGAGTGCGGATCCGACTGAACCTGAAGAACCACACGGCGACGTTGACGAAGGCCTACACGCATCCCGGCGCGCCGCTGCTCTCCGCCAGCCAGGGCAACATGCAGACGCTGCCGGACGGGAACGCGGTGGTGGGTTACGGTGGCGTGGCGCAGATCAGCGAGTTCTCAGCGGGCGGCGCGTTGCTCCTCGACGCCCACCTTCCCTACACGGAGGCCTTCTACCGGGGCTTTCGCTTTCCCTGGAGCGGACGCCCATCCAGCCCCCCGGCGGTCGTGGCCAACCTGAACAACACCGGCGAAGAGACGATCGTGCGCATGAGCTGGAATGGCGCCACCGAAGTCGCCTCCTGGCGCGTGCTTGCGGGGAAGGATCAGAAGTCGCTCGCCCCGCAGGCGACGATCGTGGCGGAGGGCTTCGAAAGCTCGACGATCCTCACGAAGAAGTACGCCTACGCGGCAGTCCAAGCGCTCGACTCCGCCGGCCGCGTGCTCGGAACCTCACCGGCGGCGCGGGTCGGCAGCTACGACTCCGCGCTGCCGAGCACCGGCTGATGAGCGGGACGCCTAGTAGCCGGGTGTTTTCGCGGCCTTCTTGTGCGTCGACGTCGTCGGCGTGCTCGTGGTGGTGCTCGTCGAAGTCGTCGTCGCGGGCGTCGACTGGGAGCTGCCGGTCGTGCTCGATTTGCCGCCGCACCCTGCAACCGCCAGCGTGGCCGAGATCGTGGCCAGCAGCGTTAGCATGGCGGCCAGTGACGTTCGTTTCATCGGCCAGCCTCCTGTTGTCGCTCGCAAACTCCGAGGCGCACACTACCAGGCGCCCCCGCCGCCGGCCGCCGGTTGGGCGGCTCGCGTGAGCGCCGTCGCGCCGGCGAGCCCGGAGGCGCAGGCGGCGGCGTCCGAGCCGGCCGGGCGCGGGTTGAGATCGCGCACGACGTGGCTGCTGATCGTCTGCTGCGTGGCGCAGTTCATGGTGATCCTCGACCTGAGCATCGTCAACGTCGCGCTGCCCTCGATTCAGTCGAGCCTCGGCTTCACGGCGCCCGAACTGCAGTGGATCGTCGATGCCTACGCGATCACGTTCGCCGGCTTTTTGATGTTCGGCGGGCGCGCCGCCGATCACTTCGGGCAGCGCCGGATGTTCGTGCTGGCGCTGCTCCTGTTCGCGCTCGCCTCGCTCGCCGGCGGCCTCGCGCCGGACCGCATCACGCTCGTCGCCGCGCGCGCGGTCCAGGGTCTCGGCGGCGCCGCTGGAATGCTGTTCGGGGGGATCATCACCCAGGAGCTCACGTGGCGCTGGGTGCTGTTGATCAACCCCCCGATCGGGATCGCCGCCGCGATCGTCGCCTACGCGGTCGTGAGCGAGCGCCGCCGCGCTCCCGGTCGCAGCTTCGACCTCGCCGGTGCGTTGACGCTGACGATCGGCCAGATGGTGCTCGTGTTCGGGATCGTCGAAGCCGGCCTCGCCGGCCTGGGTACGTTTGCCGCGCTCGGCCCGATCGTCGTCGGCGTCGCGCTGCTCGTCGTGTTCGTCGTGATCGAGGTGCGCCTGGCCTCCGAACCGCTGATCCCCTTCAAGGAACTGACCAAGCCGCTGCGGATCGCCAACAACATCGTGCTGCTGTTCAGCGCATCGCTGTTTCCGATGTGGTTCGTGAGTTCGCTGTACCTGCAGCAGGTGCTGTATCTCTCGCCGCTGCACACCGGCCTGATCTTCCTGCCGATGACGCTCGTGATCATGCTCGTCGCCTCGCGCACGGGCAAGCTCGTGAGCCACTTCGGGGTCCGAGCGGTGCTCGGCGGCGGGCTCGTGCTGCTGACCGGTGGGATGCTGCTGCTCGCGAAAGTCGGCTCGAGCGGTAGCCCGATCGTCTACATCATGCTCCCCGGGCTGCTCACCGCCGCTGGGATCGCGATGTCGATCGTGCCCTCGACGATCGCCGCCACGCAGGGCGCCAAGGAGGGCCAGGCCGGGCTCGCCTCGGGCCTCGTCAACACCTCGCGCCAGATCGGCGGCGGGCTCGGGCTGGCGATCCTCGTGACGCTCGCGACCTCGCGCTCGAGCCATCTGATCGGCGCCGGCCACGGGGTGGCGCAGTCGCTGACCGACGGCTTTCGGCTCGCCTACCTGATCGGCGGCGGCCTCGCCGCCGCCGCGGCGATCGTGACGTTCGTCGCGCTGCCCAATCCCCCCGGTGTGACGCTGCCGTCGGCGCGGCGCCTGGCGATCGTGGTCGTCGTGGTGCTAGCCGGTTTCATCGCGCTCGACACGGCGTTCGCGGGCTCGCACGGCGCCCCGGTCGGCGCCTACACCACCCATGGCGCCTACTCCTTCGTCACCGAGCCGATGCTGCACCCGCCGAAGCTCGAGCGGGAAGGCGCGACCGCCCCCGCGAGCGAGCTGCAATCCGGCTTTATCTTCACGACCAACTTCTACAACCTCAACTACCCGCCGCTGGTGGGCCAGAGCGGGCCGCTGATCCTCGGCAACGATCTGCAGCCGGTCTGGTTCCACCCTGTATCGGAAAAGCTTGTCGCCTCCAACCTCAGCCTCCAGACCTATGAAGGCAAGCCGGCGCTCGCCTGGTGGCAGGGGGTGGTCACGAGCACGGGCTCGACCGAAAGCGGCGAAGACGTCGTCGTCAACCAGCACTACCAGACGGTCGCCAGGATCCACGGCTCCGACGGCTGGAAGCTGACGCTGCACGCAATCGTGATCTCCGGCGTTGACGTGTGGGTGACGGCGAACAAGAACGTCGCCAAGAACCTCTCCAACTACGGTGGCGCCTACAACGGCGCGCTGATCGACTCGGCCGTACAGGAGTACAACCTGAAGACCGGCAAGCTGCTGCACAGTTGGGACGCGCTCGAACACATCCCGCTGGGCGACTCGCGCGCCACCGTGCCGACGAACGGGTTCCCCTGGGACGCCTACCACGTGAACGCCATCGACCTGACGGGCGACGGCACGTTCCTCGTCTCGATGCGCAACACCTGGGCTGCCTACCTCGTGAACATCCCGACGGGCAAGATCGAGTGGACGCTCGGCGGCAGGCACTCGAGCTTTAAGTTCGGCCCAGGCGCGGATTTCCAGTGGCAGCACGACGTGGCGTTCGGGCCGAACTCGACCGTCACGATGTTCGACGACCACTGCTGCCAGCTGACCGGCGGCGGCACCTCCGTGCCGGCAACGGGCCCCTCGCGCGGTCTGATCCTCGAGCTCGACCAGCAGGCGCGAACCGCGACGCTCCTGCACCAGTACACCGGCGGCGACGAATTCGAATCGGAATACATGGGCGACACGCAGCCGCTTCAGAACGGCAACACGCTGATCGGCTGGGGATCGGAGCCCTACTTCTCCGAGTACGGGCCCACGGGCAAGCGGCTGCTGGAAGCGCGCTTCCCGGGGAACGACCTGAGCTACCGCACGATGCGGGAGCCGTGGGTCGGCTTGCCGCTCACCGATCCCGCGGGCGCGGCCCGGGAGGCGGCCGGGAAGACGACCGTCTACGCGAGCTGGAACGGCGCCACCGAGCTCGCCTCCTGGCGGGTCCTCGCCGGCTCCTCGGGTGCAGGCTCTAGCGCGGGCTCGGGCTCTAGCTCAGGCGCCGCCTCAGGCGCGAGCGCGGGCCGGATGAGCGCCGTCGCGAGCGCTGCGAGGACCGGGTTCGAGACGGCGATCTCGGTGCCCTCGGGGTATCAGAGCTATGAGCTGCAGGCACTCGACGCGGGCGGCCGGGTTATCGGAGCATCCCGCCCGTTCACGCGGTAGGGTCGATGGCCGGCGAGAAAAACTGGAGCATTGGAGTGGGTATGAGACGAACGACTGGTGCGATCTCGGTTGCGCTGACGATGGCAACCGCGCTGTGCGCGTGCGGCGGCACCTCCTCGGCGAGCTCCGGCGCGCTCACGCCCACGGCGGATGTGAGCTCCAGTTCGAGCGCGGTCACGGTCTCGCCGCTGCCCGGCACGCCCGACGCCTCGCCGGCGACCCAGATCGGCTTTCTTGGCGGGGCCGGTACGAAGGTCTCAGACGTGCACGTCGTCGGCTCGCACAGCGGCAACCACGGCGGCAGCCTGCGCGCCTACTCGACCGGGACGGGCGAGAGCTTCCTGCCGCAGCACCGCTTCGTCGAAGGCGAGCACGTGACCGTCGACGCGCGCGTCGAAACCGGCGGCGCGACGCAGACGGTTAGCACCAGCTTCACGATCGCCCACCAGGACGCGGTCAGCCAGACCCAGTTCCCGATCAACCCGGGCGATTCGCGCGCGATCCAGCACTACAGCTCGGCGCCGTCGCTGACGCCCTCCACGGTCAGCATCACCACGCCCGCGAAGACCGGCGCCAGCCCCGGCTATCTGTTCCAGGCGCCCTACCAGGGCAAGGGCACGCCGGGGCCGATGATCTCCGAACAGAACGGCAGCCTCGTGTGGTTCCACCCCGTGCCGAAGGACGATTCCGCGACGAACTTCCAGGTCCAGCAGTACGAAGGCAAACCGGTGTTGACGTGGTGGCAGGGGCGGATCCTCGAGGTCGGCTTCGGCCAGGGCGAGGATCAGATCTACAACACCTCCTACCAGCGCATCGCGACGATCTACGCCGGCAACGGCTACCACGCCGACCTGCACGTGATCAAGATCACGCCGCAGGGCACGGCCTGGATCGACGTGTTCGACCCGATCCACATGAACCTCTCCTCCGCGGGTGGGGAGTCAAACGGCGTGCTGACGGATTCGGTCGTGGAGGAGGTCGACATCAAGACCGGCCTGGTGATGTGGGAATGGCACGCGCTCGGGCACATCTCCCTGCGCGAATCGAACAACCCGGCGCCGAAAGCCAGCTATCCCTGGGATTACGTCCACATCAACTCGATCTCGCCCGGTCCGGAAAGTGGGGCGGGGACCGGCGCCGACCAGCCGGGTCAGGTGTTGCTCTCCTCACGTAACACCTGGACGCTGTACGACGTGAACATGCATACGGGGTCGATCGACTGGCGGCTGGGGGGCAGCCACTCGACCTTGAAGCTCGGCGGGGGCACGCGCTTCTACTGGCAGCACGACTCCGAATGGCAGCCGGGAGGACTGATCTCGGTGTTCGACAACGGCTCGGACCCGCCGAAGGAGAAGCAATCGCGCGGTCTGCTGTTGGATCCGAACACGAGCAATCGCACGGTCACGCTGCTCAAACAGTTCACCAACCCCTCGAAAACGCTGCTCGCCTCCAGCCAGGGCAATTTGCTGAACCTCTCGAGCGGCGAAAGCACCTCCGGCAACTGGCTGATGGGCTACGGCGGGCTGCCGAACTTCACCGAGTACGACCCCTCCGGTCACGTGCTGCTCGATGGGACGCTCGGCAAGAACGTGCAGAGCTTCCGCACCTACATCGATCCCTGGAGCGGCCAGGCGCCGGGCGTGCCGTCGGTCGCGGTCAGCGGCTCCTCGGTCGCGGTCAGCTGGAACGGCGCCACCAACGTCGCCTCCTGGCAGGTGCTCGGCGGCGCCTCGGCGACGGCGCTCGCGCCGGTCGCGAAGGCCGCGAAGGCGGGCTTCCAGACGACGATCTCGGTGCCTGCCGGCAGCGCCTACGTCGCCGTGCAGGCGCTCGACTCCAGCGGAGCGGTGCTTGCGACCTCGGCGACAGTCAAGGATTAGTGCCCGTCCGGTCGTGCCCGCCCCCCGGCGTCGTCTGATCGTGCGCGCGCTCTCGGCCTGCCTCGCCGCGACGCTTGGGCTCGCGGCGCTCGCCACGGGCTGTGCAGGGGCGAGCGGGGGCGGAAGCGGAAGCGGTGCGAGCGGAAACAGCGCCGCCGCCAAGGCGGCCGCCACTGGTCCGCCGGCCCCGAGCTGCGTGCCGCGGACGCTGAACGTCTCCGCCGCGCTCGCCGGCGGGCACGTGACGGTCTCGCCCGGCCCCGGCGTGCGCGACGCGTCGAGCGCCACCCAGCTGAGCTTCCTCGGCGGGGAGGGCGGGAATACCGATTTTCACCTCTCGCAGGTCGTCGTCAGGGGCTCGCGCAGCGGCGCGCACGCCGGCAGCCTGCGCGCCTACTCCGAGGGCGACGGCGCGAGCTTCGTGCCCGCGAAGCCGTTCACGCCCGGCGAGCTCGTGACGGTCCACGCGGTGCTCGGCGAAGGGGGCAGGAGCATCTCGTTCGCGTGGAGCTTCACCGTCGCCGTGCCCGACGATCCGGGGGCGGCGGACGTGACCGAGACCACGCGCCTGGATCCCGCGCCGCCCGCGCCGAAGGAATACCAGAGCTTCCACTCGCTCCCCGAACTGCGCCCGCCCGACGTGACGGTCTCCTCGACGGAGCGCACCGCGAGCGGCGGCGACCTGTTCCTGGCGCCCTACTCCGGGGTTGGCCAGTACGGGCCGATGATCCTCAATGAACACGGAGAACTCGTCTGGTTCAAATCGCTCTCGCCCGCCGGCACGCGCGCCGCGAACCTGCGCGTGCAGGAATACGAAGGCAAGCCCGCGCTCACTTGGTGGCAGGACCCGCTCGACGCCGACGGCTCAAAGACGGCGGGCGAGGTGATCGCGAACAGCGCCTACCAGACGATCGCGATCGTCCGCGCCGGCAACGGCTATCAGCCGGACCTGCACGAATTCCAAATCACCCCGCAGGGCACCGCGCTGATCACCGTCTACGACGCGATCGACTGCAATCTCTCATCTGTCGGCGGCCCGCGCGACGGTGCCGTCGCGGACACGCTGCTGCAGGAGATCGACCTGAAGACGGGCCTCGTGATGTACGAGTGGCACTCCCTCGACCACGTGCCCCTCGCGAGCTCCTACGCGTCGGCCGCGCCGGTGAGCAAGGGCGAACCCGCGCCGGTGAGCAAGGCAGAACCGTACGACTACTTTCACATCAACTCGATCGACGTCGAGCGGGACGGCGACCTGCTGGTCGACTCGCGCAACACCTGGGCGGCGTACGACGTCGACCCGCGGACCGGTCAGGTGCGCTGGGAGCTGGGCGGCAGGCACTCGAGCTTCAAGCTGGGCCCCCGCGCGACGCCGGCGTGGCAGCACGACGCGATCCAGCAGCCCGACGGCGCGATCACGTTCTTCGACAACGGCGCGACCCCCGTCGTGCACCCGCAGTCGCGGGGGATCGAACTGGCGCTCGACACGGCGAACATGACGGCGACGCTCGTGCGCAGCTACGAGCACCAAAACCCGCTCGTCGCCGGTAGCCAGGGCAACGTGCAGGCGCTCTCCGGCGGAGACTGGATCGTCGGCTGGGGCCAGGCCGGCTACCTCTCGGAGGTCAACGCCGCCGGCCAGGTCCTCTTCAACGCCCATCTGCCGCCGGACTGGGAGTCCTACCGGACCTTCGCGTACCCCTGGAGCGGACAGCCGGCCGAACCGCCGGCGCTGGCGATCGCGGAAGAACCGGCGAGCGCCGCGAGCGCCGCGGGCACCCCGGGCGGCAAGGCCGGCGCGAAGGCCGCCGCCGGCAAGTCCGCCGCCGCCGGGAGCATCGCCTACGCGAGCTGGAACGGTGCGACCGAAGTCGCCTCCTGGCGGGTGCTCGCCGGACCCTCGCCGAGCTCGCTGGTGGCGGTCGCGAGCGCGCCGAAGACCGGCTTCGAGACGGCGATCGCGACCCCCGCGTCGGTGACCGGGGGCTACGTCGCGGTGCAGGCGCTCGCCGGCTCCGGCGCGGTGCTCGGAACGTCGCGCACGATCAAGGGCTGAGCGGCCGCCGCAACCACGCGCGGTCTCCGGCCGTCCGTCGCGCCCACGTGCGGGTCGCTAGCTGCTCCGCGGCCGGCCCGGGCCCCCGAGCGGTCCATGCCCTGGTGGCGGGCCCAGCGGACCGGCTTCGCGTTCGGAGTGGCGCTTGCGCCGTCCCGCGGCTTCCGCGGCGGCGTGGCGGGCGGTGGAGAAGTAGTCGGCGAAGCCGCGCGCGTGCGCTTCGGTCAGGCGCGGCGGCAGCGGCTCGCGCAGTTCTTCGCGGAAGGCGCGCTCCAGTTCTGCCCGCAGCGGTTCCTCCAGCGCGCTCTGTCCGGCGCTGTTGTGGAGCTCCAGGCGCCCGCTGTGGGTGCGGTAGTCGTAGAGCTCGAGTTCCTCGCCGCGCGCGAGCGGTTCGATCCCCTGGAAGGGCCAGTTGGAGTACGTCGCGAGCTTCGCCTGGGGCGTGCGCAGCGCGACCACGTGCAGCGGCGCGTCGGCCGCGTAGGGCTCGATCGCGTACTCGGTCACGATCTCGTCGGTCGCGTGGAGGATGTAGGGACGGCCCGGCGCGGCCGGGTCGGCGAGGATCCCGGCGAGGTCGGCCCGGCCGGCGATGTGGGCGTAGTGCGCGTCGCTGCGCCAGTCGTTCGAGCCGCTGCCGATCGTGAGCAGCAGCGGCGCCAGGTCGACGCTCGAGGTGAGCTGCTCGCGGACGCGTTCGGGCGAGCTGGTGAGCACGCCGCGGGGATCCTTCACGAGCAGCGGGACACGGATGCCCTCTTCGTAGGCGCAGGCGCCCTTGCCGCGCAGCCCGTGCGCGCCGCCGTACTCGCCGTGGTCGGAGGTGAACACGACCACCGTGTTCTCCGCGACCTCCGGGCGACTGTGGAGCGTCTGTAGGACGTGGCCGATGTGGCGGTCCACGTCGAGCTGGATCTTCATGTAGAGGTCGAGGAATTCCGGCCATTTTTCCTGTGCTTCCGGGCCCGTGAACGGGACCGGTCCGAAGGAGGCGGCCGAGGTGTCCTGGAAGGTGCGCTGCAGCAGCGGCTTGTTGCGCTCGATCAACAGCTCCGGCGTCTCGAAGTTGGGCGGCATCCGCCCGATCACGCTCGGCGCCCGCGCCTCGGCGGGGACGCGGTCGGTCCACTTGTACCACCAGGCGATGTCGTGCGGGTTCACGAACGAGACCGTCGTGCACCACGGTTCGCTGCCGCCCTCGTGGGCGAACCAGTCCCCGAACTGGCGGGCGATCCCGGGGTCGACCCTGAAGCCCTGACCGGGGCCGCCGTCGGGCGAGGGGTAGGTGCCGCCGGAGAAGTCATAGTCCTCGAGCAGTGGTCGGCCCTTAGCCGGCGTCCACTTGCCGTCGTGGTGGGTGAGGTGCCACTTGCCATACCACCACGTGTGGTAGCCGTGCTCACGCAGCATCGTCCCCCAGGTGGGAAAGCCCGGATCGAGCGTGCTGCCACCCGTGATCATGCAGCCGGTCTGGTGGGTGTAGAGGCCGGTCAGCATCGCCGAGCGCGCGGGCGTGCAGTCGTTCGAGGCCGTGTAGTGGCGGCCGAAGGAGACCGCTCCCTGGCGCAGGCGCTGGAGGTTCGGCGGCAGGCCCACGCCGCGTCCCGGGAGCGGGCCGAACCACTGCGGGAAGCGCAGCTGGTCGACCATGATCACGAGGATGTTCGGCCGCCGTACGGCGGCGGTGCTCGGCGCGACGCGCCGTACCGGTTGCGCGGCGGTGGTTGCGCTCGGCGGTGTCTGCGCCCCCTCGCCTGAGCTGCCGCAACCGGCGAGCGCCGCGCCCGCGCCCGTGAGCAGCCCGCCGGCGACCGCGCCCTGCTTGAGAAAGGTGCGCCTGTCGGTCTTCCGATCTGGTTTCATGCCTGCGGTGCGCGTTCCGATCGTTGGCCTGACGGCGTCGCTGGGGCTGGCGCTCGTCGCGCCGGGCGCGCGTGCGGCCCAGCCCATCCTTGCGGCCGGGACGGCCTCTGTTCACCCAACCGGGCCGGCTGCTGCCCATGCGGCCGGGGCCGCTCCGGATTGCGAACCAACGACATTGAATACCTCCGCGACGCTTGCTGGAGCTGTGACCGTTTCCCCGCTGCCGGGAAGTCGCGACGCCTCGCCGCAGACGCAGATCAGCTTCCTGGGTCCTCCTAAAGGCGACCTTAGCCGAATCAGCGTCGTCGGCTCGCGCAGCGGCGCGCACGCGGGGCGGCTCGAGGGCTACTCCGACGGCGACGGCGCGAGCTTCGTGCCGAGCGAGCCGTTCGCGGAAGGCGAGACGGTGACGGTCAGCGCGCAGCTGGCAACGGGCGGCGCCGTCCAGCCGTTGAGCGACAGCTTCACGATCGCCTACGGGGATCCGCTCAGCACGACCCCCGAGCCCGTCCATGAAGGCGGCCCGAGCGAGATCCAGTACTTCCACACGCGCCCGGATCTGCGCCCGCCGATGGTTACCGTGACCGCGAGCTCGCCCGCGACGGCGCCCGGCGAGATCTTCGCGGCGCCATATGACGGGCCGGGGCAGAGCGGGCCGATGATCCTCGAATCCGACGGCGGGCTGGTGTGGTTCAAAGCGCTGCCGAAATACACCTCGGCGACCAACCTGCGGGTCCAGGAATACGCCGGCAAACCGGTGTTGACGTGGTGGCAGGGGGACATCTCGGTCCACGGGTTCGGGCAGGGCGAAGACGTGATTCTCGACGACGCCTACGCGCCGATCGCCCGCGTGCGGGCCGGGAACGGGCTGCAGGCCGACCTGCACGAGTTCCAGCTGACGCCCCAGGGCACGGCGCTGATCACCGCGTATGACCCGATCCACTGCGACCTCGCGAGCGCCGGCGGTCCGGCCGACGGCGCCGTGACCGACGGGACCTTCCAGGAGATCGACGTGCGCACGGGGCTGGTGATGTTCCAGTGGACGAGCCTCGACCACGTCGCGCTCGCCGAATCCTATGCGCCCGCGAACGTCAGCGATACGGCCTTTCCGTTCGACTACTTCCACATCAACTCGATCAACCTCGACCAGGACGGAAGCCTGCTGATCTCCTCGCGCAACACCTGGACCGCCTACGACCTCGATCCCCAGACCGGCCAGATCGACTGGCAGCTGGGGGGCAAGCACTCGAGCTTCACGATGGGTCCAGGGACTACTACCGCCTGGCAGCACGATCCGCGCGAGCTCGCGAACGGGTCGTTCTCGATCTTCGACAACGGCGCCTCGCCGACCGTCCACAGTCAGTCGCGCGGGATCGTCGTTGGCCTCGAACCCCAGGCGAAAACCGCGACGCTGCTCAGCGAACTCATCCACACGCCGCCGATCTCCACGAAGAGCCAGGGCAACTTGCAGGGGCTCGCCAACGGCGATTGGTTCGTCGGCTGGGGGGAAGTCCCCGACTTCTCCGAGCTCAGCCCCACCGGCGCGCTGCTATTCGACGCGCACTTCCCCTCAGGCGATCAGTCTTACCGCGACCTGCGCTTCGCCTGGACCGGCGTCCCCGCGACCCGGCCGGCGCTCGCGCTGGTCACGGCCCACGGCGCGGGGACGGTCTACGCGAGCTGGAACGGCGCCACGCTCGTCGCGAGCTGGCGGGTGCTCGTCGGCGCCACCGCGCACAGCCTCAGGCCGGTCGCGCAGGCCCCGCGGAGCGGCTTCGAGACGGCGATTGCCCTGCCCGCGGGGACGGCCGGCCGCGATCTGACGGTGCAGGCGCTCGGCGCGACGGGACAGGTACTCGGCACCGCGGCGACCGTCGCGGCGTCTGGACTTTGAACGGTCGTACGAGGCTTACGCCGGCCTGTCCCGCGCACGGAGGAGTCGCCGTTTACTACAGGCTGCGGGATTGAGCTGGCACAGGCTTGATCGACTAGCCTTGAGCACGTCGCCCGGAGGGGTGGCAGAGCGGTTGAATGCACTGGTCTTGAAAACCCACCGGCGGGAAAGTCGCGCCTTCGGGCCGCCATCGTTTTTTTTGGCTTTCTTGAGCGGTTCTCCGCGTGGTTGAGCGGGATTCGGCGGGATGCCTGTGCTGGGCGGGATGGGCCGCGGGACCGCTGGAAACCGCTTGAAACCGCACGTTCCGCGCTCGGACTGGCGCGGATTTGGCGCAAGTCGGGCCAGGTTGGTTGAGGGTTTGCGCGGCGAGCTTCTGCCGGTTTCGTTGCGGCTCTCCAGGCCAACGGCGTGCCGCTCGCGGCAGATGCCGCAGCTCGCGCAGCCGATGCTCGCGAAGCTCTCGACGGTGTCCACGTCTTTGCCTCACGCCCGTCAGGGGCGAGGAAAAGGCACGCACTGATCATAGGATCAGACGAGTACGGGGCGCTCTCGTGTTCGCTCGCGTAGCCGCAGGTGCAGGCCATTGGGGACCATCGTGAAGCTGAGTTGCTCTTTGACCGGCCCGCGGGAGTCGTCGAGCTCGACTTCGAAGTTGCGGGCGATCATCGCCATCGCGGTCTTTGACTCCAGGAACGCGAGGTTGCGCCCCGGGCAGAAGCGGGGGCCGGCGCCGAAGGCTAGGAACGACTTCTGGTCGGGTGTCGCGAGCTCGCTCTCGTCCAGCCAACGCTCCGGTTCGTAATTTGCGCCGCTGCCGTGCAGGGCGGCATGACGGGTCAACAGCAGCAGGCGTGTTCCCGCGGGGATTTGGGTGTCGGCGATCGTCGTGTCAGCGATCGGTTCGACGCCGAGGATCGCGGCGACGGCCTTCAGGCGCATCGACTCGCGCAGCACCGCCTCGCCATACTCGAGCGACGAGACGATCTCGTGGCCGGCGGGGTAGAGCTCCTCGCCCAGAACCTCGCTGGCCTCCTGCGCCCAGCGCGCTTGGATCTCCGGGCGTGTCGAGAGGAACCACAACGTCCAGGCCATCGTGTGTGCGGTGGTGTCCTCGCCGGCGGACAGGAACGTGATCGTGTTCCAAATGACTTCCTCGTCGGTGAACGTGCCCTCGGTCTCCTGCGCGGCGAGCATGCTCTCGAGAAAGTTCTCGGGCGCCTCACGCAGCTCGGGTCGCTCGAGCATCCGTTTGCGGGCCTGCTCAATGAACCCGTGAACCGCCGCGTGGATCGCCGCGATCGAGCGCTCCGCCGCGCGGTCGGCGGGGAGCTTTACTCCCCAGCGCCAGTAGGGAAACGGTGCCACGACGCGACGTCCGGCCGCTTCGAACAGCGTCTTGATGTGCCCCTGCAGCTCGTTGTCGCGACGTTCAAGCGTGTTCAGGTCGTGACCAAACGCGAGCGCCGATGTGACATCCACGCTGAACGATGTCAGCTCGTCGGCGATGTCGAGCGTCTGTCCGTTCCGTGCGGCCTGCATCAGCCGGCGATACAGCCGCTCGGTAGCGGTATGGATGATGTGGAAGTAGCGGTGTAGATGGTTGGAGTTCAGAGCTGTCACGGCCAGGCGCCGCTGACGCTTCCAATCCTCCCCCTCGGCCGAGAACACGCCGTCGTTGCCCAACTCGGTGAGTATCGTCTTTATCTCCTGCCAACGGCGATACCCCTCTGGACGTTCCCTCAGAATCGTGTTGATCGCCTCCTGGTCGCCGATCGCGACGATCCGCCGCGGGCCGAGATTGAAGCGGAACATCGGCCCGTATTGATCACACCACTCCTCGGACACCGAATGGAGGCGATCCGCGCGCATTTGATGCGCGTTACCGAGCAGAGGCAATCCTGACGGCCCAGGTAGATCAGCGATCGTGCGAGTCATTCGTGTCCTCTCAACTCTGTTTGACGTGTTGTCTGCTCGCAAGCCGCTAGGCCGACGTCGGTACCAGCTTATCTCGGGTGCGCTCGTGCAGCCTCACCCGTAGGCCCTTGGGCATCATCGCGAAGTTGAACTTCTCCGAGACTGGCCCAGCGGTGCTGTCCAGCTCGATCTCGAAGTTGCGGGTGATCATCCCAAGCGCCGCCTTTGCCTCTAGGAAGGCGAGGTTGCGCCCGGGGCAGAACCGCGGACCGGCGCCAAAGACGAGCGACTTCCGCGCGCGAGCCTCATCCCCGTCGAGCCATCGCTGCGGATCGAACTCACTAGCAGACTCCTCCCCGAACTCGGCCTGGCGTACCAGCAACAGCAGGCGTGTCCCGGCGGGAATCTGCGTATCGCTGATCGTCGTGTCAGCGAGCGGTTCGAGCGCGAGCAGCGGAGCGACGGTCTTCAGCCGCATGGACTCCCGCAGCACCGCCTCGGCGTACTGCAGACCGTTGACCGTGTCGTAATCGACGGGTAAGGGGTCCTCGCCGAAGAGATCATCCGCCTCCTGTGCCAGGCGCGTCTGCACGTCGGGTCTCGCGGCGAGCAGCCAGAGCGTCCAGCCGAGGGTGTGTGCGGTCGTGTCCTCGCCGGCCGAGAGGATCACCAGCGCGTTGCTGATTATTTCCTCGTCGGTGAGGCTGGCGTCGTCTTGTTGGGCGACAATCATCGCCTCCAGCAGATTCTCCGGCGCCTCACGCAGCTCTGGCCTGCGCTCGATCCGCTCACGCGCCTGCTCGAGGAAGGCTCGGACCGCGCCCCGCAGCTCCACGATCGAACGATCGAGCGCGCGATCGGAGGGAAGCCGAAACCAACGCCAGTAAGGCACTGGCGCGGCCAGGCGACGCGCCGTCATTTGAAAGACCCTCTGGATGTGATCTTGCAACTCAACCTCGTGATGTTCGAGCGTGTTCAAGTCGTGTCCAAAGGCCAACCACGAGATCGTGTCCAACGTGTATGAGGTGAGCTCGTCCGAGATGTCCAGGACCCGACCGGAGCTCGCTGCGTCTGTCAGCCGCCGGTACAGTCGCTCGGTCGTCGTGCGCACCACATCGAAGTAGCGGTTCAAGTGGTTGGTGTTCAGCGCTGTGATGACCAGCCGGCGCTGGCGCTTCCAGGTATCGCCCTCGGCGACGAAGACTCCAGGGGGAAGCAACCCTTCGGAGCCCATCTCCCTGAGGACGATCTCTTGTTCTGACCAGCGCCGATACCCATCCGGCCGCTCGCGCAGGATCCGGTGGATCTCCTCGGAGTTGCTGATCGCGACGATCCGCCGCTTACCGATGCTGACCCGGACGATCGGACCGTAGCGCCGAGCCCACCCTTCAGCCGTCAGATGCAGGCGTGACGTGCGGGCCAACTGGTGTGCGTTGCCCAGCAACGGCAGCCGCGGCGGCCCCGGCAGATCGGCGATTGTGCGAGTCATCGTGTCCTCTCGTCTTCTGCTTGCCAGTATCCGGTCTCCAGTCGTCGGGACAATATCGGCATCTCGTGCGGGCGCTGATTCAGCCTCTATGAGGCATCGAATGCGGATCGCTAGCTGAGCGCCCAAACTCTCGGTCTAGCGGGTGAGGCGCCACCGATACGGTGGTCCGCGTTGGGTCCACATATCGCTCAACGCTTTGATATGCGACTACGGCTGTGACAGCTGTTAAACGGGGCGGCGCGGGATTACGGCCCGCGCCACGGCCTTAGCACCTTGGAGGTGACCAAGATGCCCGCTCAGATTGCTGAGCGCCCGAAGCGGCGCGCAAGCCACGAAAGCGCGGCCGGCGAGTCGCTGTCGGCGCAGATCCTGCAGTTCCCCTCTGGCGGCGCGGCCGAGGCCATCGACCCCGCCACGGCGCTCGCCCGGATCGTGCAGTCCCTCACGCAGCATCAGTCGCTCGCGCTCGGACGCGAGATCGGCGTCCTGAGCGCCGCCATTGCGCAGGAGGTCGCCGTCGCCGAAGCTCAGGACAACCCGGAGGGAATGCGGCCCCGCCACTCCGAGCGGTGCGCCACGAAGCGCACTGGCGGCGCGTGCGACTGCGACCCGCCGTGGGAGGCGTGGGTCTGGTCGACCTTCGACAAAAAGAAGATCAGAAAGACGCTGCCCACGAGGCAGGCGGCTACCAAATGGCGCCGTAAACACCTCGGGCTCGCTGAGAGCGGACAGCTACGAGTCCCGACGAAGATCACTCTCACCGAGACGGCATACACGTGGCTCGAAATGGCGCGCAGCGGAGAAATCCTCAACCGCTCCGGCAAACAGTACAAGCCAAGTGTTCTGCGGACGATGGAGGGCGACTATCGGCTGCGGCTCATCCCGAGTTGGGGATGCACTTCATGAGCGACATCGAGCGCCCGGATCTGCAGGCCCGCGTCACCGTCTGGCAGTCCAAGCACAGCGCCAGCAAGGTCCACGCGTGCGTCAACGCAGCGCGGGTGCTGTGGCGCGACTTCGACCTTGTTACCGGCGCGCATAACGCGTTGCTGACCAACCCGACGAAGGGCCTGCGGCTACCCGCCGTGCCGCTGACTCGCGACCGGATCGCGACCGCCGACGAAGCCCACCGTCTCATCGCGGCGCTCGATGAGGAAGAGCAGGCGCTGTGGGGCTGCGCTATGTACGCGGGGCTGCGCCTCGGCGAGCTACGCGCGCTCCGGGCCGAAAAGATCGACCTCGCGCTCAAGCGCATCAAGGTCCACGCCGGCTGGGATCAGTACGAGGGCGAAATCGACCCCAAGACCGAAAAGGGCAAACGCACCACCGTCGTAATCGAGATGCTCGAAGAACTCCTGGTCAGACACCTCGAGCGCACCGGCCGCTCCGGGCGCGACCTCGTGTTCGGCCGGGCGCCCAACGACCCATTCTGCCCAGGCACCGTCCACAACCACGCCAAGCTCGCGTGGAAGGAAGCGCGACAGCTCGAGGACGAAGCAGACACCATTCCCGAGGGCGAACGCATCCGACCGATCGGCCTGCACGACTCACGGCACACCGCCGTCTCGCACATGCTCGACGCCGGCATCACCATCGACAAGGTCAGCAAGTTCATGGGCCACGCCTCGATCACCGTCACAATCGACCGCTACGGCCACCTCCTGCCAGGCGGCGAGGCCGAGGCAGCCGAGATCCTCAACGAGTACCACGCACGACGCCAGCGCCGCTAGCCGACACTCCCCGTCGCGGCCACAGCGCCGCGACGGGAAGTATGCGCTCCGTGCCGAGCGGCCCACACCCGCGCCCCGTCCGGGAGGCAGCTACAGTTCCGGCCCGCATGGACGACGAGGAAATCGACGAGCTGATCCTGAGCCGGCTGCGACAGCGCCGCGCCCAGCAAGCGGGGGACCGGACCGCGAGCGCGGCGGACCTCGCCACTTTCTTCAACGAGCCCGAACCCCGCATTCAGAACCGGCTTCGAGCGCTAGCCGACCAGGGCCTTATCAAGGAGTCCTCCGCCGTGCCCGACCGCTGGATGATCGTCCTCGCCAGCGACCCCAGCGACGACGACTGAGCCAGCCGCGAATCGACTAGCCTTCCTGTTTCCGCGCGTGGAAGGGTGGCAGAGCGGTTGAATGCACCGGTCTTGAAAACCGGCAGGCGGGCGAACCTCGTCTCGGGGGTTCGAATCCCCCCCCTTCCGCTCTTTCGCCAACCCTCAACCCGCTTTTTCGCAGGACTGGCGCGAGTTGTGGCGCGAGCAGTCAGTTTATGGCTCAACCATGCGGAGTTGCGTTAGTCTTGAAAACCAGCAGGCGGGCGAACCTCGTCTCGAGGGTTCGAATCCCTCCCCCTCCGTTTTCGAGCTCGGGGCGCCGCTGCGCGCTCGGGGCTTGATCGGGACTTGACAGCCTTTACACTGGCCCCCTAGCGATCCCAGGGAGAGGTGGCCGAGTGGCTGAAGGCACTCGCCTGCTAAGCGAGTATGGGGGTTAAACTCCATCGCGGGTTCGAATCCCGCCCTCTCCGTATCTATCGGGACCTGGACAGTCCTGGCCGGCGATCCGTCAGGACGCGGCCGATGCCGGCTGCGGACCACGGAGCCGGTGTCGATATCCAGGGATCGGAACGGGGTCGGTGTCGACCCAGCCCGATGCCGATGGGTCTGGCACAAGAGGCCCCATCTCTCTCAGGCGATGCGCTGTGAAGCGTGAACGAAGTCGTCGGCGAAGGCTCGCAACCAAGCCAGGGGCAGGCTCGTAAAGAAATTCCACCCCGTCCGGCATCACGATCAGCACCGGACGGTCTTCAGATGCCGCGCGGGCGAAAGAGGATCCGAACGATGCAGAATCGGCTGCAACGAATGCTATCCGGTCTGGGTATTCGAAGCGATCCTCCATTAGGGCCGCGAGAGGTCTTGCCGAAGCGCGTGCTACCGGCAAAGGTGCCTCATCAAGGAAGTCGTCAAAGAACGGTTCGAGTGTCATGGTTGCCAACTCTCGATGATCGAACGCGATGCTCGGACCAAATAAGCGACGGCCTTTGGGAGAACATCTCGAGGATCGCCAGCTCCAAAGGATACGGCATCTTGCTTGACGTCCCCGGCATATCGGTGCATGTGGTGCGTGTTGTGGGCATTGTCGATCAGCCGAATCTGTGTGCCACTTCCCATCCCACATAACCTGCAGCATGGCCGCATAGTGGGCCATGGGTCGCCCGCCATGGCGAACGAGGATGCGTGCCCCCTCGCGTTCCAGCGGCACGGTCCACTCATGATCGAACTCCATGGCAGCAGACTTGCGTACCGATCGGATGCGCCTATGTAGATCCTGAGCTGGAGCGCTCGGCGTGCAGCTCGCGGATACGAGACCAGCGGTATCTTCGCGATCACGGATGCCGGCAGATCCGACGAGGGCGGCAATCACCCTAGCTGGGCTGGTCCGCAGGGAACGCGTTCTGTGATCCCTCGCCATCGGATCGACCACGGACTGGCTCACAAGATCTGCAAGCAGCTCGAAGTGCGTCTACGTCTACCGACAGGCCCTTGCTGATCGAAGGATGTTCGTCCGACGGCTGGCCGGAAGACTCATGCGCCGTATCCGCCAGCTACGGGCGTTGATCGCTACCCACCTCAAAATCCCTTAGAAGCATTGGCATTGCGTCAAGAAGCATGCGCATACGTTCGGATCGCAGCTCGCGAGCGAATGGGCCCATCGACGCCATGTGGGCTGCCTCAATGAAGTTGCCGTAAGCACGTCGTACGGCAGTAGGTTTGGCAGTGAGTGACTGGCGATAGACCTCGACGCCCATCTCATATAGCCACGGCAACTCGTCTCGAAAGAATGAGGCAACGATCAGCGCCGCCGTGCCAGGTTTCGGTTCGTCGCGACTCAGCATATGAATCATCTCGTGGATCATCCCCGGATGAACCTTGCGCATCCCGCGGGGCTCGCGGACTCGCTCAGCAGCTACATCGATGCGCGAGGGTAGATCCTGGAACATGACCTTGATCTCCTCAAACAGCTTTGCCGGCGACGCTTCGTCTTGCTCTAGTGCGTCTTCGCCGAGGCCAGTTGCTTGCTCATCCAGAAGATCCTCGACACGCTCTTTGAAGATGTCGACCTGAGTCAGGACCGTGTCATGGTCCGGTTCGGCGTTTGGCAGCCGACGCACCAGCTGCTCGACCAGCTTTGTGATCGAGTCTCCGTCGTCGCCGCAGTTCTGGAACTGAGCAAATGGACCCACGCTGGCCTTCGACAGGGGGACGCCCAGCGCCAAGCCGTGCACTGGAATGTCGAGCTTGCCCTTCGCAACGCCGGCCTCATACAAGAGCCATGGACGACCAAGGCTCCGCTCAGTAAAGAGGCAGACCACGTCGCACGCCGAGTCAAGCTGTCTCATGAGCTCAGGAAACCACTCGACCCCGTACTCGAAGCCCTGGCCGCCCTTGTGGTCTGAGGAGCGGAAAGTCTTGAGCATGCCAGCGCTCACGCTGGACAGCAGTTTGCTCAGGGCTTCAGCAAGCCCCGCATCACGGGTGTCGTGACTAATGAAGACGAGTGGACTCGACGGCTTTGGACGTTCAACCTCGTCGGTATCACGGTCATCCTTATCCTCATCGGCTCCCATCGGCGGCGTAGCCTATCCCGAGTTGCGAAACAAGGCAAGCCATTCGGTTCATGTCTCTGGGTGGGTACTGTCGGCGACCCTGAGATAGTGCTTCTCAAGGCCCGATCTGAGCGCTTAGCGTGCAGCATCCGGATGTGCTGCCAGGCGGGGTCATGTTGCGAGTCGTCCCGTCAGCCCCGCTGTAAGTCCTCGTTCGAACGGAAAGCTCACCGGATTCGAACGTCGTCCCGTGGTCTCCCTCGAGATGCGCGCCGCGCGGCGTGCGTGCCCTCAGGCGTGCGACAGCATCGCATCGGCGCGATTGGACTCGCGCTCGAGGCAGGTGAGCAAGGCATTGACGACGAGCGGATCGAACTGACTCCCGGCGCAGCGCTTCAGCTCCGCGCGAGCGGCTTCCTGGCCGATTGAAGAACGGTAGGCGCGGTCGCTCGTCATCGCCTCGTAGGCGTCGGCCACGGCCAGGATCCGCGCCTCCAGGGGCAGCCCCTCGCCGCGGAGGCCGAGCGGATAACCGCGTCCGTCGGGGCGCTCGTGATGTGCGCCGACCCATGCGCGGACGTCGGCGAAGCTCGCGTGCTCGAGGATCTGTGCCCCGAGCTCAGGGTGGCATCTGATCGTGGCGAACTCCTCGTCGGTGAGCTTCGCGGGCTTGCTGAGAATGCTGTCTGGGACGCCCACCTTGCCGATGTCGTGCAGCATGCCGGCCAGTCGCACCCGGCCGATCCTTTGCTCTGGCAGGCCGAGCTCTCGGGCCATCATCTCCGCATAGCGCCCGACCGTCTCCGAGTGTCGAGCGCTGCCGCTGAAGCGCAGGTCGACGGCCTCGGCCAGGTCGAGCATGACCGCGATGAAACGCTCGGCTTCGATGTCTCGCGGCTCGCCGTCAGCCCGTTCCTGCCCGTGCAGAAACGGGCTGTGCAGCATCGTCCTGTTGCGGCCACTCTCCTTCGCGCCGTACAGCGCCTCATCGGCTGCGCGCAGGAGCGAGGCGGCCGTCTCGCCCTGCTGTGGATAGCTGGCCACCCCGAAGCTGATCGTGATTGGGACCGTGTCGCCGGAGAACTCCTCGCGCAGATCGCAGCGCAAACGCTCGGCGATCACGAAGGCGCCCTGGCCGTCGGTGTCGGGCAGGATCAGCGCGAACTCCTCGCCGCCCACCCGGGCGGCGCCGTCGATCTGACGCTTGCCGCGCTCGAGTAGCCGGGCGACTCGCTGCAGGGCGGCGTCGCCCACGTGGTGACCCGAGCGGTCGTTGACTTCCTTGAAGTGGTCGATGTCTCCCACCAGCAAGGTCATCGGCGCATCGCTGCGGCGCGCGCGCTCGAGCTCGAGATCGAGCAGTTCGCGAAAGCCCCGCCGGTTGGAGAGCTTGGTGAGGGGATCGGTGCGGGCGGCGTCGTAGAGCTGGGCGATCAGCAGCTCGACCCGCTCGCGCATCGTCTGAATCAGGATCGCCGCGACAAGCAGCGTGCCCATGCCAACGATCCACCAGGCGGGAATCCCGCTCGAAGGCGGTCGCGCGATCAGGAGCGCACCGTAGGCGATCCCGACGTAGGCGATCTGGGCGGCCGACTCCTTCTTCGTGAAGAAGTAGGACGAGTACAGGAAGATCCAGAGGTAGAAGAAGACCAGGGGACTGGGGTTCTCCCCGGAGAAGAACGCGACCCCGGTGATCAGGGTGCTGCCCCATGCCAGTGCGATCGGAAGTACCCAGCCCGGGAGACGATCGGCCCGCGAGAGCAGGAGGCCGGCGACCACGTAGGCGTCCCCGACGATGATCAGCAGCCCGAGCTCGCTGGCCCGCTGCGGATGGGGAAGCAGGACCGTCAACAGCGCCAACGTCGCGCCGGCCGCAAACAGGCCCGCCAGAGCCTTCGCCATCAGGCGGGTCTCGAAGCTCGTACCCGAGCCCAGCCCCCCAGGTACGCCAACGCCCTCCTCGCTACCGAACGCCGTCATATCTCACCATGTCGGCTGCTGCGGGCAATCTCATGAGTGAGAAGGCGGCTTTCTCGGCCGGAAGCCTCCCAGTGCTCGTCCGAGCAATCTTCAGATATCTGAGGGGTCCGGCTCCTCCGCCGCCGCGACCGTGAACACGATGTGCCGCCGCGCGAGCGTCAGATACGGGTGCAGCTCGACCGGCCCGCCCTCGAGCGGTTCGACGGTGACTTCGGTGAGCGTCAGGAAGTCGCGCTCGGAGGCGTTGAGGACGTCGGAGACGCGGCTGCGATAGCCGTCGCGGGCGAGCGTGAGCGAGCCCTCGATCCGGTGGCGCTCGGTCTCGATCCGGACGCGCTCCTGGCGGTGTTCGGTGTTCGGCCCCTCGGCGTCGGGGAGCGGGTCGGCGGTGCTCATCGGGTCATTATCGCCGCTGGGGAGACCATCGACTCTCTGGGCCGCGCGCTCGTCCTGGCCGGCACCCCCGCGGGTCGATCAGCGTGTGACGGCGTAGGTCCGTGAGACGGTCGTGCGCAGGCCGGTGGGCCCGGCGGCGACGATCGTGACGTGCGCGAGCATGCCCCGCTGGCGGCCGAGCGCGCGCTGGAGCGTGCGCAGCGCGCCGCGGCTGAGGCGGACGCGCAGCTTGGAGACGCGCTTGGGCGCGAGCGTGGCGGCGGCGGAGATCAGCGCGACGGTGTGTCGCGGGCGCAGGCTGGAGAGCGTCGCGGAGACGAGCACCTTGCAGCCCCGTAGGCAGCTGACGCTCGGTGTGAGCGCGCCCCGCGCGAGCACCCCCGCCGGCCGCGGCAGGCTCACCTGCAGCACGGGCGCCACGTTCAGCGGCGGCGGCCAGAGACCGGGCGCGAGGCAGCCCGAGCCAAAGGGGGAGACGAGGTCGAAGCGCTCGACGCGGTTGTTGTTCGTGTCGGCGACGTAGACGTCCCCGTCGCAGTCGACGGCGATCGCGGTTGGGAAGGAGAATTCGCCGGGGCCGATCCCGCGCTCGCCCCACTTCTGCAGGAAGTGGCCGCCCGCGTCGAACACCTCGATGCGGTTGTTTTCGGAGTCGACGACGTACACGTTGCCCGCGGCATCGAGCGCGACCCCGGTCGGCGAGTGAAAGCGCCCGTCGCCGGTCCCGCGCGAGCCCCATTCGTTGAGAGGAGCGCCCGCGGGCGAGAGCTTGACGACGCGGTTGTTGTAGGTGTCGGCCACGTACATGTCGCCCCCGCCGTCGACGGCGACCGCCTCGGGGTGGTCGAACTCGCCGGGACCCGAGCCGGAGGAGCCGTTGCCGCCGCCGGCGCCGAAGCGCGCGAGCAGCGTGCCCGTCGGGGAGTAGACGAGGATCCGGTTGTGGTCGGTGTCGGCCACGTAGAGATCGCCCGTGCCGGAGGCGACGGCCACCGAGCCGGCTTCGGAGAGCCCGGCCCCGCCGACGTCGGCCGGGCCGCCGATTTCCGAGAGGTAGGTGCCTTCGCCCCAGAAGCGCGAGATCCGCCCGTCGGCGGGGTCGGTGACGTAGATCGAGCCGCGCGGGTCGACGGCGATCCCCGCGGGGCGGTTGAAGCCGGTCGTGTAGCCGGCCGGGGAGGGGAGTGTGCCGGCGTAGGCGTCGGTGGTCGGGGCGAACTCCTCGACGCGCGAGTCGACGGTGTCGGAGACGAACAGCCGGCCGGTCGGGTCGACCGCGAGCCCGCGCGGTCCGGTCAGCGGGCCGGGCCCGCGCGCGGAGGCGCCGATCGTGCGCAGGTAGTGGCCTTCGGGGTCGAACACCTGGACGCGGTCGTTGGCGGTGTCGGCGACGAAGGTTTCGCCGGCGGGGTCGGCGGCGAGCCCGCGCGGGAACGCGAGCTGGCCGGGTTTGGAGCCGAAGCCGCCCCATTCGGTGAGGTAGCCGAGCGAGGGACTGAGCTTGACGACGCGGTGGTTGATGTCGTCGGCGACGTACACGTTGCCGGCCGCGTCGAGCGCGATCCCGTAGGGGAAGTCGAAGCGGTCGCCGCTCGTGCCTTCGGAGCCGTCGGCGCCTTCGAACTGCCCGGCGGGCGTGAATTTCTCGATCCGGTGGTTGTCGTCGTCGGTGACGAGCACCTCCGTCGCGTTGGCGGCGACGCCACGTGGGTAGGAGAACTGCCCCCCGCCGGTCCCGTAGGAGCCCCATTCGAGCGCTTCGCCGCCTTCGAGGTTGAAGCGCTCGATCCGGTCGTTGCCGCTGTCGGCGACGTACACGTAGTTGCCGTATACGGCGATCCCGCCGCCCGGGGGTTGGGTCGGGTTCAGGGAGGAGCCGAAGTTGAACTGGCCGAGTTCGCTGCCGAAGTGGCCCCAGTCCTTGATGAATTCACCGGAGGGCGAGAACTTCTCGATCCGATTGTGCTCGGAGTCGACGACGTAGACGTTCCCGGCGGCGTCGGTCGCGAGCCCCCCGATCGGCCCGAACTGACCGTGCCCGCCGCCGTAGGAGCCCCACTGGCCGAGGTAGGCGCCGGTGGCGGAGAACTTCTGCACGACGAACGAGAGCTGGTCGGCGATGTAGACGTTGCCGAACGTGTCGACGGCGACCGCCTCGGGGAAGCGCAGGATGCCTTCGGCGCGCATCCCGATGATCGACGCCGAGGAGTACGGGCATTCCCCGCCCGAACCGGGACAGGCGGCGGCGAGCGCGGTACTTGCCGTTATCCCCGCGAGCGCAGCGCCGCCACCCGCCAGCGCAATCACGCAGGCGAGGGCGACGAGCCGGGGGAATCTCAGGTGACGCATCGACGGAGACTTACAAAGAAAGCGAAGAAATCGCGATGATTGTGTACACAGATGCCCTATTTGTCACAGATCTGTGCCCCACGTGCGACAAATCTGCGCCAAGACTACTATCGCTATACGCACTTTTAAAAGTATTAGATCCACCCGCCTTTGAAACTGACGCGGTACCGGCCACCTCAGGGAATCGCAATTGTGAAGGCGTAGCCCCCAGCGAGCGTGAGCGTGCTGGGGGAGTAGGTGTCGACCTCGAAGGCGGTCGCGGCACAGTTCTTGTGTTGGGCGTTGACTGCCACCAGGCCAGGTGCTTCCGGGGTGCTGTAGGAGACCTCGGGCGAAACGACGGCTGTGTCCGCGGCTGCGTTGATGGGGGCGCCGGGTGTGATGCAGTAGACGCCGGCGGTGGGACTGGTGATGGAGGCGATGTTCGAGCTTTGGCCGGGAACCACCGTAGCCGACGGGGTCACCACCGCGTAGGCGCGGGCTGTGCCGGCTGGCCCCTGAGGCCCGGTGGTACCGGTCGCGCCTGTGGCGCCCGTTTTCCCGGTTGCCCCGGTTTTGCCTGTAGCCCCGGTTTTGCCGGTGGCGCCCTTCGGCCCGGGAAAGCCCGTGTACCCGCGCGGCCCCTGGATCAGGCACGCGCGCACGCGCCGCCCATGCGAGATCACGATCACCGCGTTGCAACGGCGCGCGCTAGCGGTGTGGGCCACCGGGGAAGACGAGCCGGACGCGGCCAGCGCCGGAACGGCAACGGCCATCGCGCCGATGGCGACGGCGGTGCTGGCGAGGAGGGGCAGGGTGGAACGGCGCATGAGGAAAAGCCTTTCGATCGGGAGCGAACAGCGATCGAAACACGCTACCGACCACAATGGAGCGGTGACTCAGCCGATGCGTTCGGGCGTGCGCGCCGGCAGCCCGGCCCGGGCCGCGGGCGCGGGGACGAGCAGCGAATCGGAGTCGGGCGGCCGGTTGCGCTCCTCGCGGACGATGTACAAAGGCCGGTGCTTGACCTCGTCGTAGATCCGCCCGACGTACTCGCCGATCACGCCGAGCGCGATCAGCTGGATCCCGCCTAGCAGCAGGATCGCGATCGTGATCGAGCCGAAGCCGGGGAGGTAGGAGTCGAAGATCCGCAGCAGGATCACGACGGGGATCGCGATGAAGGCGACGCCCGCCGACAGCAGCCCGACGTAGGTCGCGAGCTGCAGGGGCAGATGCGAGAAGGAGGCGATCGCGTCGAGCGAGAAGCGGAGCATCTTGCGCAGCGTGTACTTCGTCTCGCCGGCGTGGCGCGCGTCGCGCTCGTAGGGGACGGCCGTTTGCGTGAAGCCGACCCAGACCGTCATCCCGCGCAGGAAGCGCGAGCGCTCGGTCATCGCCAGCAAGGCATCGAGGGCGCGCCGGTCGAGCAGCCGGAAGTCGCCGGAGTTGGGCTCGAGGTCGACCTGGGCGAGCTTGTCGAAGAGCTTGTAGAACCAGGATGCCGTGGCGAGCTTGAAGGCGGTCTCGCCCTCGCGCGCCTTGCGCACGGCGTAGACGACGTCCGAGCCCTCGCGCCAGCGCTCGATCATCTCGAGGATCAGCTCGGGCGGGTCCTGGAGGTCGGCGTCGATCATCGCGACGATGTCGCCGGCGGCGTGCTCGAGACCGGCGGTGAGCGCGGCCTGGTGGCCGAAGTTGCGGGATAAATGAATGACGCGCACGCGCGGGTCGGCGGCGGCGATCTGGTCGAGCAGCGAAGGCGTGCGGTCGGAGGACCCGTCGTTGACGAGCACGAGCTCGAAGTGCAGGCCCGCGACGGCGGCGCAGGTGCGCGTGACGAACTCCTCGATCAGCTCCTCCTCGTCGTAGACGGGAGCGACGATCGAGAGCAGCGAGTAGGTGCGGGATGTTGCCTGCGACATGACTGCCTTCCGAAGCTGATTAAGTAGGGATCGATGCAAAGACTAGGGGACAGGCCTTTGCCTGTACTAAAAAACGCACCGGTCGTGATTCAGTTCGTGAAGTTCGGGATCGTCGGCGTGTCGAACACGCTGCTGACGCTGATCGTGTACACGGTGCTGTTGAAGGTGTTCGGCGTCTGGTACCTGGCGGCGTCGGCGATCGGCTTCATCGTGGGGGCGACGAATGGGTTCCTGCTGAACCGCAAATGGACGTTCAAGGAGCATGTGGGCGACCGATCGACGCCGGTGAAGTGGGGGGTCGTACAGACCTGCGGCCTGGGCGTCGATGAGGTGCTGCTGTACCTGCTGGTACATGACGGGCATCTGGACAAGTTGCTCGCGCAGGTGTGCGCGACGGCGGTGGTGACGGTCACGACGTTCTTCGTGAACCGGGCGTGGACGTTCAAGATGCACCCGCAGACCTCGACGGGGTAGACCTTTGGGAGACCGTCGCGCACAGCGAGTCGCAGCAAGGCTCGTATCGCCGGTCAGCCGGCACGGTTTCGCCACGATCCGGCGTCCCGGACCCGCGCACGGCACAATAGGCCCCGAGATGACCCTCGAGTTCACAGACCGCATCGCCCGCATCCCCGTCTACCCGGCGGCCGGCGGCTACGCCCAGCAGCAGCCCCTCGTGCGCCTGGCGAGCAACGAGTCGC
>Ga0182030_10003218_pt1 | contig 34864 bp, 45 predicted proteins | sample 812S3MmetaG_FD_121299 | JGI IMG/M metagenome (GOLD analysis project Ga0182030, IMG submission 121299) | Permafrost microbial communities from Stordalen Mire, Sweden - 812S3M metaG (Illumina Assembly) | ecosystem: Environmental > Terrestrial > Soil > Wetlands > Permafrost | place: Sweden...
AGGCGATTAGCGTGTGCCGAAATCAGCGAAGCGAATCTGCCGCCATGCTGGATGCGGCAAACCGGGTGACGGCCGCGTGTGCGCCGAACATGCGAGTGAGGATCCTCGGCGCGTTCATGATCGCGAGCGCGGATCCGCGGCGAGCCGCGGCTACGGCCGCCGGCATGAGAAGTGGCGCAAGCTCATTCTGCATCGCGATCCGCTTTGCAAGATCGCTCGCTTCTGCGATGGCCTCGCGCCGAGCGTCGTTGCCGACCACATCACGCCGCTTCGCGCTGGCGGCGACTACAGCATCGAGAACGGACAAGGTGCATGCGAGCGCTGTCACAACTGGAAGCGCTCGATCGAGTCACGTAACTCCGCAGTCACCCATGGGTAGGTAGGGGGGTGAAATTCTTCGGCGACCGGCCCCCCGCGGACCCCCGGGGGGTCGCGCACACACACCCGCGAAATAAAATTTCGCGTTTTAACTGATGCCAAAGGCTTTGCGGCGCAAAGGGAAGCTGCTCGATCAGCAGCTGGTGACGGAGTTCGCAGAGTATCGCGCGCTCAAAAACAAGATCGAGAAGTGGGTGAAGGTTCTCAGCGAGGATTTTCTCGCGAAGTTCGAGGCGGGGTTCGCGTGCCCGACGGATGGGCCGTTTCTGCTCGAGCGCGGCGGCGGCAAGCGGAAGAACATCGACTGGGAGCAGGAGTTTTTCGAGCGGCTCAAGAGCGATTTCAAATCGAGCGGCAGCGCGGACGACGTCGCCGAGCAGCTCGCGATCGTGAAGATGGGCGAAATGGAACGGCTAGCCGGCAAGACTCCGTACTACCAGGTGAACGTAAAGGTGAATCCGAGCTTCGCCGGCGAAGTGGTGCGCGCGATCGTGAAAAAGCTCGATTCGAGGAAAGCCCGCGGCTTCTGAAAATGCCGATTCAGATCTCCGACGCGCTCCTCGAGCGAATCATCAAGGCCGTAGGGAACGCCGAAGGATTCGGCCGACCGGACGCTCTTCCCACCAGGTGCCACAATCCTGGAGATCTCACCGACGATGGCGACGTGGGATTCGGAACGGCCCGATCGACTGGAATCGGCGCGGCCGATATCACGATCTATGCCAGCGACGAAGATGGCTGGGAAGCCCTCCGCAGGAAGTTCCGGAGGATCTTCGCCGGCCAGAGCCATGTCTACAACGCGAGCATGTCGATCGAGCGGATCGGGATGCTTTACAGCAAGGATCCCAACTGGGGAATCAACGTCGCGCGCGATCTCGGCGTTTCCGCGGACATGAGTCTCGCGCAGTTGGCCGCAACGCCGGAGAATCCATCGAGCCCCTCCGAACAGGTGAATGCCTAAGGGATCTGGACGGCGGCCGCTGCCGACGGCCGTCAAGAAGCTGCGCGGCAACGCCGGCAAGCGAAAGCTGAACGACGCGGAGCCGAAGCCGAAGCCCGGCGATCCGGAGATGCCGGAGGGCCTCTCGGCCGCGGCGGCCGCCGAGTGGCGCTCGATCGTGCCGGAGCTCCGCCAGCTGGGCGTGCTCACGAAGATTGACGGCAAGGCGCTGGCGGCATATTGCCATGCGTTCGCGCGCTGGATGGAAGCCGAGGTCGAGATCCGGCGCCTGGGGATCGTGGTGATGGAGCCGATCTTCAACGGCGAGCGATTCCTCGGCTGTAAGTACAAGAAAAACCCCGCGGTGACGATTTCAGAAACCGCCCAGAAAATCATGAAGGCTTTCCTCGTCGAGTTCGGGATGACGCCGAGCTCGCGATCGCGCGTCCGGATCGAGAAGCCGACGGAAGCGGATCCGATGGACGAATTCCTGAAGGCTGCGAACCGCCCAGCGAAACATGTCAATTAAAATTGACACCTCTCATCCGGTCGAGCGCTACGCGCGCGACGTGATCAGTGGCGCGATCGTTGCTTCGAAGTGGGTGATCCTCGCCTGCAAGCGCCACGTGCTGGACCTGGCCGAAGGGACAGGTCGCGGCCTATACTTCGATACAGCCGCGGCGCAGCGCACGATCGACTTTTTCAAATTCCTCAAGCACTCGAAGGGGAAGTGGGCCGGCGAATCGTTCGCGCTGGAGCCCTGGCAGCAGTTCATCGTCTACTCGATTTTCGGCTGGAAACACAAAGCCGACGGCATGCGCCGGTACCGCACCGCGCACGTCGAGGTCGCCCGCAAAAACGGGAAGACCACGCTGTGGGCCGGCGTGGGCCTGTATCTGTTTTTCGCCGACGGCGAGCCTGGCGCTGAGGTCTACTGCGCGGCCACCAAGAAAGACCAGGCGAAGATACTCTTCAGCGAAGCGGAGCGGATGCGCTCGGCCTCACCAGGCCTGAAAAAGCGCATCGCGAGCTTCCGCAACAACATGAACATCGTGGGCACCGCGTCTAAGTTCGAACCGCTCGGTGCCGACGAAGACACGCTCGACGGTTTGAATCCGCACGGCGCCCTCGTCGACGAGCTCCACGCCCACAAAACCCGCGGGCTCTGGGACGTCCTGGAGACGGCGCTGGGTGCGCGCCGGCAGCCGCTGATGGCCGCCATCACCACGGCGGGCTCCGATCGCGAATCGATCTGCTGGAAGCAGCACGAATACGGCGAGAAGGTGCTCGAGGGGATCAACCACGACGACACCTTTTTCGTCTTCATCGCCTGCATCGACGAAGAGGACGACTGGGAAGACGAACGCAACTGGATCAAGGGCAACCCGAACCTGGGCGTTTCGATCAGCGTCGAGGATCTCCGTGATCGCGCGCTGAAGGCCAAGCAGATGCCCTCGGCGCGGAATTCCTTTCTGCGCCTGCGCCTGAACAAGTGGACCAACAGCGAGACCGCGGCGATCAAAGCGGAGGACTGGCGCGAATGCGTGGGATTCTCGCTGGCCGGCAAGGACGCGAAGGTGCTCCGCGGCGAGGTCGAGAAGCAGCTCGAGGGCCGCGAATGCTTTGAGACCGTGGACCTGGCCTCCACCGAAGACATCGCCTGCTCCGGCAAGCTGTTCCCGCCGCTCGAAGAGGGCGAGCCCTATATTTTCATTCCGCATTTTTACGTTCCCGAAGAGCGCCTCGACGAAAAAATCAAGCAGTGGCGGCAGCCCTACGACGTCTGGGCGCGCGAGGGCTGGATCACCGCGACCGACGGCAACGTGATCGATTACGACGTGATCCAGGAGCAGGTGCTCTCCGATTTCGAGCGCTACCAGGTCCGCGAGTTGGCCTTCGACCCGTGGAACGCCACGCAGTTCATCAACGGCCTGCAGAAGGCCGGCATCGCGATCGAGAAGATGGTGAAGTTCCCGCAGACGCTGACGACGTTCGCCGAGCCCACCAAGCAGCTCCTCGAGGTGCTGATCCCGAACCGCCGCATCGCGCACCTGGGCAATCCAGTGCTCGCCTGGATGGCCTCGAACCTCCTTACAAAATCCGACAGTAACGGCAACATGCGCCCGGTGAAGGGAACCGGCATCGGCAAGATCGACGGCATCGTCGCGCTGATCATGGGCCTCGGCCGCGCGATTGCCGATGGCGGCAGCAGCGCAAGCGTCTACGAAAACCGGGGCGTGATCACGCTGTGAGCGACGGCCGGCGCGTGGCGGTGGAGCTGCTCGGCGAGACCGCGATCCAGAAGCTCGATCCCGGAGCGAAGTATCTCGTCGTGATTGGCGATCGCAACCTGACAGTGCGTTCCGCCGACCTCTTGCGCGATTACCTGAGGTCGATGGATATCGAGATCGTGATTCTGCAGGCCGACGACGTTTCCATCTACGAGCTGACAAATTGAGCGAGCAAAAGAAGCCGCGGCGGATCGATCCCGAGGACCTGATCGGACTCGCAGGCCTCGCGCTCTTCGCCGCCGGCGCGTGGATGGCCTGGCGCCCTGCGGCACTGATTTTCGTGGGACTCATGCTTTTCGTTTACGCCTGGGTGAAATCGCGATCGCAAACGCCGCCTGGGACGGGAACGGCCTAGAAATGGGACTGCTGCGCGAATTCAGAAGCTCGCTGGAAAATCCGAGCACGCCGCTCTCGTTCCCCGCCGAGTGGCTGCTCGACATTTTCAACGGCGGCCGCACGGACTCCGGGATCCGTGTCTCGGAGATGACGGCGCTGCAGGTCTCCACCGTCTTCGCCTGCGTGCAGCTGATTTCCGGGGCCATGGGATTCCTCGACCTGAACGTTTACGAGCGGATCCTCTACAGCGACAAGCGCGCGGGGAAGCGCATCGCCTACGAGCACGACCTCTTCGACATTCTGGAAAACGAGCCGAACGACGAGATGTCCTCGTTCAGCTTCCGGAAGACGCTGCAGGCCCACGCCCTGCTGTGGGGAAATTGCTACGCTGAAATTCAGCGGGACAATGCCAATCGCATCGTCGCGCTGTGGCCGCGCAACCCGGCCCGGATTCGTCCATATCGCCTCACCGACCCGATGACGATCAAAGGCGAATCCGTTCCGCGGGGCGGCCTGATCTACAAAAGCACCGAAGGAATGGAAACTGCCAGCGTGGATCCGGCCGCGGCGCCTTATAACGACGGCCCGGAGCGTTCGATCCTGAAGGAAGACATGATCCACATCCCCGGCCTCGCTCTCGACGGCCGCGTGGGCCAGTCGGTGACGAACCTAGCGCGCCAGGCCATGGGCCTCGCGCTAGCGACGGAGAAGTTCGGGGCGAAGTTTTTTGGCAACGGCGCGCGGCCCTACGGCGTGCTGCAGCATCCGGCTGCACTGAAACCCGCGGCTCTGGAAAATCTGAAGAGGTCCATCCAGGAAGCCCTGGGCGGAGAGAACGTGCAGCGGCCGTTCGTGCTCGAGGAGGGAATGAAGTGGCAGGAAACCTCCACTAAGCCGAACGAGGGCCAGTTCCTCGAAACGCGCCAATTCCAGAAATCCGAGATCTGCTCGATCTTCCTGGTGCCGCCGCACATGATCGGCGACACCGAAAAAACCAACCGGGCCAACACCGAGCAGATCGGAATCGAGTTCGTCACCTTCACGCTTTCCCCCTGGCTGAAGGCCTGGAAGCAGGAGCTGAAGAGGAAGCTCTTCCCGAAGGTGGGCCGCTCGGCCAACAAATTCTTCGCCAACTTCGATACCAGCCCGCTGGTGATGCCGGACGCCGAGAGCCGCCGCAATTTCTACAACAGCGGCAAGCAGTGGGGCTGGCTCTCTACCAACGCGATTCTCGAGCGCGAGCACATGAACCCGATCGACAAGCCCTGGGCCGATGGGTACTGGATGCCCATCAACATGCAGGACGCCGAGACGGCGTTCAACGAACCCGCGCAGGGCCCCGGGCCGGCCGACCCGGACGCCGCGGCCGCGGGCGAGGGCGCCGACACCAAGCCGGCGAAGGACGACAAGCTCGGCAAGCGCTACGTTCGGGCCTATTTGAAGCTCTTTCGCGATGCCTTTGGGCGCGTTCTCTCGCGCTCGTGGTGCGATTCGGAGGCCTTTAACAGGGCTTTCCGGCCCGTTTTCGAAACGATGGGCGAGGACCTATACCGGCTGGCCGCGGACGAATTCGGCGGCGAGGGCGAATCTGGACTCGCCGAATCCCGCTTTCTCGCGGATTACATCGAAGCCATGCGCACGCGCTTCCCGGAGTGGAAAGCGGCCAACGGCGACGCGGACAACGTCGCGGAGCGCGAGCTCGCGCGCGCCGTGAAGGCCATCTCGATCGAAGTCTACCGCGCGGCCGGCACGCAGCGCGCAAAACAGCTTGTGGAGGCATAGCGACTTCACGGAGCGCTAGGAGAAGACCGATGGAACGCGAATACCGTATTCAGAAAAACGCCATCCGCGCGAAGAAGGGCGAGAAGCCCGGCATCGAGGGCCACGCCGCCGTGTTCAACCAGCTCTCCGTGGATCTGGGCTGGTTCCGCGAGCGGATTATGCCCGGGGCCTTTACCGCCAACCTGAAGGCCAGCCCGGACGTCCGCTGCCTCTTCAATCACGACCCGAACCTGATTCTCGGCCGCACCACCGCCGGCACGCTGCGCCTGAAGGAAGACGACAAGGGCCTTTTCTACGATTGCGACACGCCGGACACGCAAACCGCCCGCGACCTGCAGACCTCGATCGAGCGCGGCGACGTGGACCAGTGCAGCTTCGGCTTTATGGTGCGCAAGCAAAAGTGGAGCGAAGAGCCGGATCCCGACGATCCCACGGGCAAATCGATGATGAATGTGCGCGAGGTTCACGAGGCGGAACTCTTCGACGTTTCTCCCGTCACCTACCCCGCTTACACCGGCACGGATGTGTCCAAGCGGATGAACACCCTGTTCCCCGATGGCGTTCCGGCCGAGGTCCGCTCGCACGTGCCGAAGCTCGATGAAGAAATCAAGCGCGCGGCGGCCGACTGCGAATGCGATTGCACCCGCTGCCAGCGCGACGATTGCGAGAACTGCACCAACAAAGAGTGCGACGACGAGAATTGCGAGGGCTGCCCGATGCAGGAGGGTGATCGCTCGGCGGTACCAGTGACGGCCGAGGAGCGCGAACGGCTGCAGGCGATTCTCGACCATGCCGCAATATTTTAGGAATTCCGTCCCAGGACCCCGCGCCGGATGCGGCTGCGCGTGATAGCGCGAGCGGGTACCGGGGAAATCGAGCCGCCGGGCGGTGAACGCCAGGCCGGGCCGAAATACACCACCAAAAAAGGAAAACGCAAATGGCTCTGAGCCGAATTCGAGAACTGATGGAAAAGCGCGCGAAGCTGCATACCGACGCGACCGCGCTGATCCCCCAAGCAGGCGAGAAGTGGACTCCCGAGAACCGCGCGAAGTTCAACACCATGCACGACGACATCGACACGATGGGCAAGGATATTGAAGCCCTCCAGCGCGACGCCGCCGTCGACGCGGAGCTCCGCGACACCAAGAAGCCTCCCGAAGCACAGCCTGGCGGCGAAGCCGAGCAGCGCAAACAGAAGGACGAAAAGTACTCGGTCGCTTTCCGCGATTACCTCCGGCACGGGCAGGCGGAAATGTCACCCGAGAGCCGCCAGCTGCTTTCGCAGCACAAGGCCGAATTCCGCGACATGGGAATCGGCACCAACACCCTCGGCGGCTACTTCGTGCCCCAGGGCTTCGTCTACAAGATCGAGGAAGCCCTGAAGTACTACGGCGACATGCTGAACGTCGCCGAGATCATGGACACGGCCACGGGCCAGACGTTGCCCTACCCGACCGATAACGACACCACGGTGGTGGGCGAGATCGTCGGCGAAGGCACGCAGGTTTCCACGGCGGATGTCTCCATCGGGCACATCAACTTCGGCGCGTTCAAATTCTCGACGAAGATGATCAAGCTCTCGCTCGAATTGCTGCAGGATTCCGCTTTCGACATGGAAGCCTACCTGCAGAAGAAGATGGCCGTCCGCCTGGGCCGCATTCTGAACACAAAGTTCACGGTGGGCGTCGGTACCACGGAGCCGAACGGAATCGTGACGGCGACTGTGGCCAACCAGGGCACGGCCCAGGTGTGGGGAACCGGATCGGGCGTCGGGATCCCTCTGATCGCGGCCGGCTCTTCGACCAACGATGGCGGATCGGAAACGGGCGGCACGTCGATCGGCTACGGCGACCTGGTGAACCTGGAACACTCCGTCGACCCCCTCTATCGCAAGGGCGCGAAGTTCATGTTCCACGACACCACGTTGCGGTACCTGAAGACGCTGCTCGATAAGTACGGGCGTCCTCTGTGGGTGCCGGGAATGACGGCCGGCGCTCCGAATACCGTGCTCACCTACGGCTATTCGATCAACAACGACATGGCGCAGATCGCCGTGAACGCGAAGACCGTGCTCTTCGGCGACCTGAGCAAATACCTGATCCGCCGCGTGAAGGAGCTCGGAATTTTGCGGCTCAACGAGCGCTTCGCGGATTACGGCCAGGTGGCTTTCATCGGCTTCGCCCGGTACGACGGCAACCTGCTCGACGCGGGCACGCACCCGGTGAACTACCTGGTGCAGGCGGCGAGCTAGCCGTCCGGCCCCGGCGAGGGGCCTTTCAATGTTGTATCCCCCACGGGCCGCTCGCCTACGCGGCCCACACCCCGGCGAAAAGGGGCCGCTTCGGCGGCCCCTTTCGTCTTTCTGAAAAGAGGGAATTGTGGAATTCGACATTCCGAATGATCGGTGCACGCGGATCCGCATCAAGAGTTCCGGCCAGGTGATCGACGCGATCCCGGCCGTGGCGCGCGCCATGCTCAACGGAGGCACCGCCGAACTTGTGAAGTCATCGGGCGGCGCCGCGCCCGAAACGGCGAGAATCGCGCCGCCGGAGCGCGCCGTGGCTCCCGCGCAAAACGCTCCACCGAAGAAGCCTGGCGACGCCCAGTCGCCAAAAGGAAAGGCACGGTCCGGGCGCTAAATGGCAGGCCTGCAGATAGAGATCCCGCCGCCGGCGTTGCCGGTGTCGTTGAATGCGCTCAAGAGTCATTTGCGCATCGACATCAAAGACGACGACGAGCTGGTGAAGATCTACGCCCAGGCGGCGGTTGAGAACGTGGAAGGCTTCACGCGCCGCACCACGGTGAACACGGGGTACGTGCAATCGCTCGACTCGTTCCCCTACTACACCGATTCAATGATGAGCCAGATGGCCTATCCGCCGGCGTATTACTCGCTGCCCCGGTATTCCACCACGCTGTGGAACTACTCGCAGATGATCAAGCTCTTCATGAGCCCGCTGGTGGAAGTCACCCGCATCGATTACGTGGATTCCGCCAGCGGCAACCTGCTGAGCCTGTATCCGGTGCTCGAAAACTGGGTGCCCGAGGTGCAGTACGAACTCGGCGACGAGATCGAGGACCCGAACGGCAACCTGCAGACGGTCACTGCGATCGCCCAAGGGAAGAAGGGCATAAGCGGATCATCGACGCCCGCCTGGGCCACGATATCCGGAAACACCACGACGGACGGCGACCTGACCTGGACCTGCGGCCGCGCCGCTCCGGCGGGCAACTTCTTCGTGGATCGCGTGAGCGAGCCGCCGCGCATCTTTCCCGCTCCGGCGGGCACCACATGGCCGAGCGTGCTCTATGTGCCGAACGCCGTGCGCATTCACTACATCTGCGGCTATGGCAACACCGGTCTCAACGTGCCGGCGTGCGCGAAGGTGGCCATTCTTCAGATGTGCGGCAACTGGAACGAGAACCGCGAAAGCGTCTCGGATCAAACGCTGAAGACGATCCCGAATCACCTGCAGGAGCTTCTCTGGAATATCCGCGTTTTGGATTTCGCTCCGACGCGCGGCTGAAAATTCAAATCTCTCGGAGGAAAAGAACATGGCAGACGTAGCGGCAGTGAATTCCAACATCGGCAGCGCGGTGGCAGGCACTTCGCCCGACTATTCCACCAACATGGGGAAGGGCGAGAGCAAAAACGTGGAAGTCCACTCCGGCACCGGCGGCGCGGGCGTCATCGGCATCACCAGCGGCAAGGTGATCATCACCGATTCCGGCGCGGCGCTGCTCACGCTGGTCGCTCCCACGGCCGGCACGAAGGTCTCCGGCGGCAACGACGGCGACCGGCTCACGATCTATTCCACCACGGCACAGGCGCACACCGTCACCACGCCGGCCAACAAAATCAACGGCAACAAGCTCACGGCCACGTTCGCGGCCGTCGCGGACCACATCGAGCTCGAGGCCTATAACGGCGTCTGGTACGCGATCAACAACAGCACCACGCTGAGCTAGTTCTGATCTCTCGGTAACCCCGGGCGCGCCTTCAATTCGCATCGCGTGGCGCGCCCTTTTCAATTCCCCAGGAGGGAAAAGCAAATGTCACAGACAGCACTTCCAGCAGTCAACGCGATTGTGGGGCCGTATCCGGCTTCGCTGCCGGTGAGCGCGGGCGCGCTCGCCGTCACCATGACGACGGCCGACGCCAGCAACGGCAATTCGTTCGTCACCACCGGCACCGAAATCCTGCTGATTCAAAACACGGACTCGAGCGCCCACACGGTGACGATCTCTTCCGTGGCCATTAACGGGCGCACCGGCGATATCACCACCTACTCGGTGCCCGCGAACTCGATCGCCGCGTTCAGCTTCCGCGGCGGCCTGCAGGGATGGCAGCAATCCAATGGCAACGTGAACCTGGCCACGAGCTCCGCGCTGATCTACTTCGGCGTGATCAGGCCCTCGAGCTAGTCAATTCCATCCCCAGGCTCGGCGGCTCCGTGAAAAGGGCCGTCGACCTGGGCGGCCGGCGCAAGGCGAGAAAACTGTTTTCTCTACCTTTTCGCTCCAAAAGTTCTTTCCGGTTGACAGCGCCATAAATGCAAAACACGCGGATCGAGGCCGGCAAGCTGCGGCACCGGATCATCATCGTCAAGCCGACGCTCGCCCAGGACACGGCCGGCGGGTGGTCGGAAGACGCGGAGAACCAGGTGGCCACCACTTGGGCATCGATCGAGGCCCTCACCGGCCGCGAGCTCTATGCTGCGCAGCAGCAGGTCTCGGAAGTGACGCACAAAATCACCATGCGCTACTGGCCGGGCATCACCGCGAACATGAACGTGTGGTTCCAGCAGCGGCAATTCCGCATCCTGGCGGCGCCGCTCGATCCCGATGAACGCCACAAGATGCTCGTGATGCTCTGCCTCGAACGCAACAATTCAGCCCGCGATGCCGGCGGCACCGCGGCCTAAAAACATGCCCCCTGTAATCGAGGCGAAGGTTTCCGGGCTCGCCGGGATCGAGGAGGCGCTGGAGCACGCACCGCTTCGCGTGGCCAAGCAGATCATGCGCAACGCGCTGGTGGCGGCCGGGCGCATCTGGAAATCCGAAATCGCGGCGCGGGTCCGGCGGGGCCCGCACCATCCGGACGGCGGCGGCAAGCCCGAATACGACGTCCTCGCCAATAACGTGCAGATCAGGACGCACGTTTCCGGCAGCGAAGTGCAGGGCTCCGTCTCGGTGGGCTTCAGCTCGAAATTCTACTGGGCCAAGTTCCTCGAACGCGGCACCGGCCCGCGCGAGCGCTGGAAAGGGAAGGGAAGCACGCGAGCAGCGTTTCGCGCGAAGGGCGCGGCGCGCCCGGGCGGCAATCGCATGCCGGCGTTTCCCTTCATGGCACAGTCGGGGCAGGCCCGCAGCCAGGACGTGCTCGATCGCTTCACCGAAGGCGTGCAGCAGGCCCTCAGCGAGGAATACCGCTAATCCCGTGCTCGATGAAGGTCTGAATCAACTCATCGCGACGTCCGCCACGGTGCTCGCGCAGGTAGGCGCGAGCCGCAAAGACAAGACGACCGGAATTTTCGGCGGCCAGGCCCCCGGGCAAACGCCTTTGCCCTTCGTGGTGATCGAGCAGATCGGCGGCGATCCCATCATGACGCTCGATGGCCCGCTGCTGACGCGCACGGCGCGCTTCAAGTTTTCGTGCCACTCGGATTCGCGGCTCGCGGCGAAGCGGCTGATGAAGGCCGTGCGCGGCACGCTGGAGAATTTCACCGGCATGCTGCCCGACGGCACCAATCTGCAGAACGCGGAGACGGTGCTCGAAGCGGATGCCTTCGAATACGCGCCGCTCGATTACGTGGCGCCGCTCGAAGTGGAGCTGCTGTACGACGACACCGGTTCCTGATTTCGTTTTTTCCGCCGACTAGCCGTCGGCAATTTTTCGTAGCCCACTCGCCGTGGGCAAAATCTCGACCGCCGGGCCCGCAACGGCTGGCGGAATAAAAAAGGAGTGAACCACCATGTCAAGCACAGGTCTTGCGGGACGCGGCGCCCATCTGCAGCGCAGCCCAGACGGCGTCACCTACACCACTCTCGCGCAGGTCAAATCGTTTCAGCAATCCGGATCGAAGCAGGATTACGACGACATCACCAACATGGACTCGCCGTCGTCCTTCCGGGAATACCTCGCGACCCTGAACGACAGCGGCGAGATGGGTTTCGATCTCATCTTTTTGCCGGGCAGTTCGATCCAGCAGCAGCTCCGCACGGATTTCAACAACCAGACGCTGCTCTACTGGAAAGTTGTGCTGAGCAACGGCACCAACGGCGTCAGTTTTACGGCCTACGTGCAATCGCCCGGCGACCTCGACAACAAGGTCGACAAGGCCGTGGTTCGGTCCGGCGCGAAGCTCAAGATCACCGGCCCCGTCACCGAGTTCTAAAATCTCTCGCCCGGCGGCGTCTAGCTTCGCCGGTTCAAACCCTGAAAAAGTCACCGGGCCACGCGGCCGCCGGGGCGATGAGAAAATGATTTTCCGGATGGATCTGGACGTGAAGTCGATCGACAACATCGAGAAGCTGCCGCTGCTGCCCGATTCTCGCCTTAAAACGCCCACAAACGTGCAGCTCCATCTCGGCCGCAACTGGGTGCCGATCTACTGCGCGAGCTGCCACAAGGACAGCGGCACGTTCGTGATGGAGGAGAACTGCACGTTCGCGTTCTATCTGTGCGATCCGTGCGCGGCCCGGTTCGGAAATATTGACGGCACCTACGCGGTGCCGGACGAGGTTTTCTTCGAGCGCGTAAAGCAGGCCCAGCTCGAGGAGTTTGGAAGGGAACTCACCGTTCCGGAACTGATCGAGGCGGTGAGTCAGGAAGATCACATTCTGAGCAAGCTGGCCAAAGACAGGCCGGGAGGGAGATGAGCAATGCCATTCGTTTACGATATTTCGCTCGCAACCGCGGGTAACGTCACCACCAACGCTACCGGGGGAACCGAGAACAACACATTCTCGATCAAGGCAGGAGCGGCCAACTGCGCCCTGCAGGCAATGTATGCCATCGGGAAGGGCGCCGCACTCACCTCGATTTCCGGCATCGTTCACCGCATCGTGCACTGGGCCACCGCTTCCACCAGCGGCACGACGGTCACCCCCACGCCGAAAGACAGCCGCCTGCAGGGCAGCGTCTCCGCAAAGGCGACCGTCGTTTCGGCGGCCACCAACGGCTCGACGCGCACGAACAAAGTGGTCTTCGGCCACGGCGCGGCCGGGCCCGGCGGATGGGTTGCTCCCAATCCGGATTCCGCTGAAGCGCTGATCGCCAGCGGCTCGGATTCGATCGACGCGCTGAACGCCTCCGGAACGGCATCGCTGGCGTTCGAGTGGTCCGGCGAAATCGTCGAATAAGCCGGTCGCAGGCAAAAAGCAAGACATCGGGCATCGCGCCTCGCGCGCGGTGCCCTTTCTCTTCGATACGATGTTCATCACACAGCGGGAAAATCGCGTCGTCCTGAGGCCGCCCAGCGCCAGCGACTTTCGCGGCGCCTCGTCTCTATGCACGAATCCGGCAACGGCTCAGTCCACTGCGGGAACGATCAACGGCCACACGGTCTGGGTGGACAACAATGGAAACCTTCTGTCGTGGCTCGATCCCAGCGCGATGGACAGCTTCGACCTGTTCCTGAACGACATCACGAATTATGTCGTGAACGACTGGCCCGCCGCGGACGGTAAACCCAGCTACTATTTCTACTTTGCCGTCCCGAACGAGGTCTATCAGATCCAGCCGGCCGACACGTGCGCCGGATTCCTGCGGGCCGGTCTGGCGTGGCTCAATTTCTCGGGAACCCGCGGGCTACTGACGGCCGCCGAAGCGTGGGCCGACTACATCCTCGCGAACGGCCTTTCCAGCGGCGGGGTCTACAACGGCATTCCTTTTGCCGCTTCTCATTCGGCCACGACTCCCTACGACGGTTACGAACCCTACATTCTTCCGGAGACCCCCGAATACAACACGCTCGAACCCGACAAGGCGGCGAACTTCGGCCTGCAGCTTCTCAGGGACTGGGAACTGACTGGAAACTCGAGCTACCTGTCCGCAGCTCAAACGATTGCCGCCTTCCTCGTGGCGACGAGAAACACTTCTCCCGACGCTTCCAATTCCCCCTGGCCGTGGCGCCTCGACGCCATTGAAGGCACCGTCTACGTCGCTTACTGCTCGAGCGTCTATTCACAGATTGCTTTCTTCGACGAACTGATCGCGCAAGGGCTCGACAGCCTCGGGCACTATGCGACGGCGCGCGCGGCGGCGCTGGCGTGGCTCCTGGGTTCGAACGGTCCCATCGCGACGCAAAACTGGTCGAATTACTATGAAGACCAGCCCACGAGCCTCTCGAATGTCGTCAACACGCCGGCGCTGGAGACCGCCATCTATTTGTGCAAAAACCCCGGTGTGAACGCCAACGCGATCATCTATGGCGAAGCGATCATCGCCTTCATTCAATCGCAGCTCGGCGGCACTGATCTCGGAAATTCGACGACGATGGCCGAGCAGAACCCCCAGTACGATTACATCACCACCGACGCCACGTCGCGGTGGGCTCTGGCGAATGCGTGGCTCGCATCGGCGACGGGAATTTCCAGTTACAAGTGCCAGGCATTCCGCTCGTTCAACTGGGTCACTTACATGCTCCTCGCGAACTCCGGAGCGAATGATGGAAAAGTGGTGATCGGGCCAAGCGATACCAGCGATGTGTCGCTCCGTGTGGGCTATACCGAACCGATTTACCAGCTGCTCGAAGCACTGACGCTTTTTCCTGAGTGGCTGCCGTGAAAATCAACCGCCAATTCGAGAAGCGCGGTCCTCTTTACGTTCCGAGGTATGAGCGCGAGCGCGTTCGTCCGTTTGAACGCTACCGCCGTCGCTGGCAGCCTAGGGCATCGTTCGTGCAGGGCAACGATTACAGCTTTTCTACGACGCCCTTTACGAATGCCTTCAAGTCCGCGAATACAAAAGGTAACGCGCTGATCGCTTTCTTCGAGGGCGTGGGCACGTCGGGTGGCGTGAGCTTTTTAGACAGCAACGAAAACTTCTGGCACACGCTCTATAGTGGCAACGGAAGTCCGGTGTCGGGGCAGGTCACCGGCATCGGCTTTGCATTTAACTGCAAGGCCGGCGCGAACACGGTCACCGCGAACGCGCCAGGAGTGACCGGCTCGAACATCGGCGGCGTCGCAATCGGCGAGTACTCCGGATTCAACGCACTCGACTCAAACAGCAACGCGACCTTCACCGGGACTTCCGGCTACACCGGAACCGCGTCGATGACCACGCAGTTCCCAAACGAAACGTGTATCGCCTTTTTCATCTTCACCCAGGGATACGACTCCGTCAGCTCGCCGTTCACTTTCGAGAACGGCATCGAATCCAGTCCGTTTTACTACGAGGTATTTGCGGACAACGTGGGCGTATCGATCGGCTCCCAAACTGCAACCGGGACCGCTCAGAACAACTCCGGCACCGTGTACGTGCTGCTCGCCGGATTCTTCCAGGCGGCTTTCGAGGAAGACGCTTTCAAGCCCTTCGCACTGAGAGCGGCGGACCAAAGCGTGAGTGTCTGGTAGCCCATGCCAATTCTCTATCAGCACCAACCGGACGAACTTCCGATAGCGGCGCCGCCGTTTACCGTCGACGACGATAGTTCCGACTGGTGGGCGGGAGCAAAGCAGTGCTTCGCTTCCGTGGCCATTGCCGCGGCGCTCACGGTCGCAGCTTCGCAGACTCTCGTCGCGGCGAGAGCGCCGTTCAACCAGGATGAAATCCCGGGGACTCTATCGGGCTGCGTCGACGAAGACGCGGGAATCGTTCAACCGCCGCGGTTCACCTATCCGTCCGTCGCAGCGTTTTCAGCCGATGAAGACTTTCCGCTCGCGGCGGCGTTTTGCCCGGACGACGACGCGCAACCGTTCGGAGCGATCTATCCTCCACCGCGAACTCTCTACATCCAGCTGGGAGACGCGGACGATTACTTTGCCCCGCCGCAGCTTCCCGTAGAGGAAGAGTGCTGGCCGAATCCCGCCCTGCCGGCCGTGGCGTTTGCCAAGCCGTTCGTGCCCTGGGCGGATGAAGAAATAGCGTATGCGCCGGCCGCCGCATCGTTCGATGATGATTTTTGGCGCAATCCAGTCGCGCCCGCTGCCTGGCAGAACGCGTGGCCGCAGCAGTTCGCCTTCGACGTCCAGGAGCCGGCTGGATCCCTGTACGGGCAGCCGGACGAGGATTCTTGGGCAAATCCTGTTCGTCCGATCCAGGCCGCCCTGCTATGGCCGAATCCGGCGTTCGACGCCGGCGAAATTGCGTATGCGCCGGCGTCCGCGGCGCCCGAAGAGGATTTCTGGGCCAATCCCGCGAGGCCCGTTCCCGGCGCGATCTATCAGCGCCTGCCGTATGGTCCTGATCCCGAGGAACTCCCATCCGGATCGCTTTACAACCCGATTGAGGAAGAGTCGTGGACAAACCCGGCGCCCCTCGCCGCGGTTGCGCCCTATCGGCAGCTCCCGCCGGATCCCGACGAGCTCCCGGCCGGCTCGATCTCGATCGAAGAAGACTCCTGGCCGGCTGCGCCGCGGCTATGCGTCCAGCCAGGCTCCGCGCCTCAGCCATTCATCGATCGCGACGATGCCTGCTTCGCGCCGGCCTCGCCAGGCGTCTTCGAAGAGGATTGCTGGCAAGCTCTCGCCGTTGCGGCTCGGTGGCCGAGCTCTCGGCCGCAGCCCTGGACCTTCGATTCGGAGGAGAGGCCTGTGCCGCTGGCCGGCCCTCTCGATTGGCTGGTCGCTACGGCCGGAACGAGCCAGGCCGTGGTGCCGATGGAAGCCATTGCCGGCGGCGCGGCGTACGGCATGGTTGCGGTCGCGGGAGGCGTGAATGTCATCGGCGAATAACAATCCCTTTGCCACGGGCGCGATCGCGGATCCGTTTATCTTCATCCCGCAAAGCGACAACCTGCTCAGCTGGACCGTCGTCCGCGGCTCGGACGGCGTAACGCCGATTACCGACGGAACAGGTAGCGCGACTTTGTTCGATGAGTATGGCGAGGCCGTTCCGGGCGCCACAAACATCACACTGGGCACCACCGGCGGCGGAGTCTACACCGGCACCATTCCGCACTCCGGATTCAACCCTCCGCCAGGCCGCAACTACCGCCTGCAGATCACGCTCACATCACCGTCGCTCGGCGCCACCCGCAACTGGTGGGTGGACGCCTGGGTGGCAGAAGAGGATCAGGCTTAAAAAATGCCAAACAAAAATTCGGCGCTGAGGCGCCGCGTACTGCCGTTCACGCCGCTCGACCTGATGCTCGAAGAGCAAGGCGGCGCGTTTTTTCGCGTTGAACTCAAACTCGCGTTCGATATGAACGCCGGCGCGGCCATCCAGGAGCGCACCGCGAATCCGAAGTCGGAATTCCGCGGCTACCGGATCACCGACTTCATCGAGACCTGGTCGAACATCGCCGAGCCACAACTGCTGAAGGCCATGCTCTGGGGTTCGGTGCTCGCGCATCAGCCGGAATATAACTGCGATGAGGGCTTCGAAACCGTCGGTACGTTCATCCAGGAAAACAACGCGCAGGAAATCATCGACGCGATCGAGGCGGCCTACTTCAAATACCTGCCGAAGAACCGCGTGGACGACATCCTGAAGCTGAAGGCGGAACTCGAAGCGAAGGCCAAGGGTGAACCAGGCCGCCCTTTGGCCAAGATGACGCCCGGAGTTCCGGAGAACGGGGGGACGGCCGCACCGATCTCGTGGGACTCGGCTGGCTCGAACTCTGGGCCATCGCCCGTTACGACCTTGGAATCGGCCTCGGCGAATTCGGCGAGCTGACCCTGGCGCAGTTCGAGGCGCTGCTCGACCGGCACCACGAGGCGCACCGGCGGCGCATGGCGGCGGCCGGCGTGGTGGCCGCGGCCGTCTACAACTCGCAGCGGACCAAGGATTCCGATCCGCTGGTGAACGCGGTCGATTTCATCCCGGCTTCGCTCAGCGAACTCTCGCAAGCGGATAGCGAGCCGGAAGATGAAGGCGAGCTCACGCTCGACCTGCTGGCCGAATTCTTCGGGGCGCGCAAGAAACCGAGCGTCATCCAGGTCCGCGAACGAAAAGATGGCTAGCGACGGAGCGGTGATCGAGTTTCTCGACGCTGGCATCGAGGGCTGCCCGGCATGCGGCTGCGACGTGCAAACCGTGGCCCGCGTGATCAACCGCGATTCCGGCGGGATGCCCACCATCGACCAGGCGCGCGCGGGACGCTGCGGCAACTGCGGGGCGCCCTTCGAAGGGCCGCTCGCGCCGAACGGTCTGAACTGATTTTTCAAGTTTTCATAAAAACGTAAAAATGCCGTCACTGTTCTCACTCTTCGTCGACCTCAAAGCGAACACAGCCGATTTTGTGTCCGGCATGTCTACCGCGTCCTACGCGGCGAAAAAGGCCGGCCGAGATATCGAGGAATCGTTCTCCTCGCTCGGGAACATCGCCAGCGTGGCGCTTGCGCCCTTTGGCGAGCTGGGTGCGGTGATCGGGGAATCGCTCGGGAAGATCGGCGAGTACGCAGCCAGCGCTTCGGGCGGCTTCGCCAAGCTCGGCGGGGGAATGTCCGCGGTTGCCGTGGGTGGGGGCGTGGCCGTGGGTGCAATGGCCGCAGTGGGCGCCGGCGCGATCGGCGTGGCGCTGCACGTGGCCGAATCGGCCGCCAAGCTGCACGAGCTCTCGCAATCTACCGGCGTATCGGTGGAAGCGCTCTCCGGATTCAGCTTCGTGGCCAAGCAGACGGGTGTCGACACGCAGGTGATGACCACCGGCCTCGAGCGGCTCAGCAAATCCGCCGCCGCCGCCGCCGCGGCTCCCGCCGGCGCCGTGAATGCTTACAGCCGCCTGGGAATCTCGGTGCGCGACTCCGGCGGGAACATCCGCAGCGTGGAGAGCATTTTCGAAGATGTGGCGGACCGCTTCGCGAAGATGCCGGACGGCGTCACGAAATCCGCCCTCGCCATGCAGATCTTCGGTCGCAGCGGCGCCGAGCTGATCCCGATTTTAAATTCTGGCCGCGCCGGGATCGAGGCCTATCTGGCCACGGCGCAGAAGCTCGGCGTGGTGCCCGATTCGCAGACGGCGGAAGCCGCGCATCAATTCGAGCAAAGCCTCGCCACGCTGGAAGCGGCCGCGCAGGGCGTGGGGCTGCAGCTCACCAAAGACATGCTGCCCGCGCTGCAGGCCATCACCGGCGCGATGGTGGAGCTGGCCGAGGGCGCGAACAAGGGCACCGGGCCCGTCGCGGCGATCGCGGATTCGTTCAAATACTTCCTGCAGATCGCCGACTTCGTTTACACCGAGCTCGAGCTCGTCACCAGCTGGCTCGCGAAGACGGCCGTGGCCTGGGAAGTGTTTGGCGAGGGTGCCGCGGCCGCCGCGGGCAAACTGGCCCACCTCGATTTCAGCGGTGTGTCGGCCGTCTGGAAAGACACGTTCGCGCAACTCGACGCCATCCAGGCGGACTACATCGCGCGAGGAAAACAGAACTGGCAAAACTACCAGGAATTCGTCGGCAAGGTCTTCAGCAAGCCACAGCCTGCCGCACCCGAATCCGGAGCGAAGCCCACCGATCTCGGCGTCAAGCAGCCCGCCATCGCCGGGATCGCCTCGACGGACGTCGTCGCGGACCTGGTGACGAAGCTGGCGGCGCAGGCCTCCGCCGAGCTTTCGCTGGCCGGTGCGATCCAGCAATCCGTCGCGGCGATGACGCTCGCGAAAGCCGCGGGCGAAGCGGATGTGAAAATCGCCGAGACGCGCACGCAGCTGCTCGATCGCGAGAAGACGCTGCGCGAGCAGCTCGCCGGCGCGCAGAAGGGCGCGCATCCGGAAGAAGCCGGGAAATTCACGGCGGAGATCGCCGCCGTGGAAGTCTATCTGGCGGAACTCGACCAGGCCGCGCCGCAGATCCGCGAGCGCTATATCGAAATCGCCGCGGCCAAGCTCGCCGTGAGCGCAAACCAGGAGCTGGGCAAGGAAACGCTGAAATTCGATTCGCAGATCGCCTCGCTCAACCAGGTGGCGGCGGCCTACAAGCAGGGCGGGGCAGCGATCGCCGCGGCCGATATCGGCAAGCAGCTCGAAGGCGATCGCGAGAAAGTGGCGGAGCTGGCGGAGGCCTACGCAATTCTCGCGGCCACCGAGCCCGAGAACATCACAGCCCTCGCGCAGCTGGGCTCCGGGCTGCTGCAGGCGAATGCCGCGCTCGACGCCCATGCGAAAGCCCTCCAGCAGATCCGCTCGCTCAGCATTTCCGAGCAGATCGCCAAAGATACCCGCGCGTTCCAGGATCAGATCCCGGCGCTCCAGCAGCTCGCCGCGGCCTATGGCCAGGGCGCGGACGCGGTGCGCGCGGCGGAAGTGTCGCTGAAGGTCGCCGATTTCCAGGCCAAGAATCCCGGGGCCTCGGCCGATCAGATCGCGCAGATCAAAGCGCTCTACCAGCAGCAATCGAATGTGGGCCATGCCGGCGCGATCGCGCAGGAGGCCGCGCAATACAACCTGAACCAATCGCTCGCGGACGAGCTCGAAAAGCTGAACCAGATTCGCGAGGTGATGCAGGCGAACGGAGCTTCCACGCTCGCCGTCGATGCCGCAATCTACGAAGCGCAGCAGAAGAGCCTCGAACAGTGGGACGCGGCGGCGCTGAAGGTGGGCACGCTCACCGACAAGTACAAGGCGTTTCTGAACGAGATCCAGATTGCCGGGCAGGACCTGGGCGGGAAGATCTTCTCGTCGTTCTCGAAAGCGGTGGACGATATTTCCACGCAGCTCGCGAAGCTCGTGGTCACCGGCAAATCGAACTTCCACGAGCTGTGGCAATCGCTCGAGGAATCGATCGTGAAGGCCGGGATCCAGAGCGCCTTCGGGCATATCGCGGGCGCCTTCGGCGGAGGGCAGCTCCCGGGTTCTTCACCGAACGCGCCGGGCGGAACGGGCGGCACGCTGCCCGGAGGCCTCGGCCTGGCCGGGGGAATCGCCGGGATCTTCGGAATTAAAATGCCGGGCCTGGGAGGTGGATCCGGCTCGGCGAACGGAACGCAGGCCTCGCCGTTCTACACGATCCCCATGGATGCCTCCGGCAACGTGCTGCAGAACCTCACGGGCAAGCAGGTGGGCAGCATGTCCGCGATCGGCAATCTCTTCGGGCCGAATTCATCCGGAGGCGCTTCGAGCAGCTCTTCATCTTCCTCGTCTGGTTTTGGCGGCCTGGCCGCGAGCATGGGCAACTCGCTGAAGAGCTCTTTCTCCTCGATCTTTAGCTCCATCACCAGCACTATTTCGGAGCTCGGGAAATCGATCGGCAACATGGTGCACGGAATTGGCGGCTTGTTTGGCGGATTCCTCGCCGGCGGCGGGGACGTCACGAACAGCAAGGCCTACATCGTGGGCGAGAACCATCCGGAAGTGTTCTTGCCGCGCCAGGCGGGGCGCGTGGTGCCGTCGCTTTCCGGATCGCGCGGCGGCGGCACGGTCAACAATCACATCTACATCAACGGCGTGACGGACTTCGATTCGTTCCAGCGATCTTCCGCGCAGATCATGGCCGGGATCCACCGGCAAACCCAGATCGCGCTCGCGCGCAACGGCTAAGGAGAAACCAAAAATGAGCTGGGGATACAACTTTATCGGCAAGCTTCCCGCGGTGCGCACGAAGGTGCAGGCGCTCAATCAGACGTTCACGGTGTCGGGCGAGCAGGAAATCTACGACGCCGCGAAGATCATGGTGCTCGCGGCGCTCGACTGCGTCGACGATACGAAAGTCGTGAAGGTCGACGCTTCCGGATCCGCCTACGCCGGGGATACCGTCGCGCCGCCGCGCTTCGCCAAAGGCGGCAACGCGACCGTGCAGGTGGCGGAGATCTCCGGCTTCCTCGTCGAATAATTCCTTCCCCCGGGGACACTGGGCGGCCCCTGAAAAAACATGGCTTTTTTCGAGTGCGAATTCCCGCGGGCGATCCGCTACCGGCGGCTGGGGAGCCCGTCCGGCTGGTCGACGGTGGTGAACCAGGGATTCTCCGGGCAGGAATACCGCAACCGCAACTGGGCGAACTCGCGCGGCAAGTGGACGATCGACCTGCAGACGCCTTCGCCCAACCAAGTGAGCTCGCGCGCGGCGTTCATGCAACTGCTGCTGGCGTTCCACATGGTGGTAGGGGGCAAGGCGGATGCTTTCCGGCTGAAGGACCACACCGATTCGGGCTGGACCACGCCGCAGACGCTCGGCGTGGGCAACGGCACGCAGACCGTCTTCCAGCTCACCAAGACGTACACGATCGGCGGCCGCAGCTATGTGAAGAACATCACCAAGCCGGTGTGGAGCACGGTCAACGATTACCAGGGCAACGCTCTGGCGAATTCCGTGACGATCGCGCTCAACGGCACGCCGACTTCGGCCTTCACGCTCGATGCCACCACGGGCCTGGTGACGATGACGAGCGCCCCGGCCGGCGGCGTGGTGGTGACGTCGCCCAGCGGATCCTTCCATTACGCTGCGCGTTTTGACTCCGACGATTTGCAGCTGCAAACAGAAGAATCCAATTTCACCGCCGGCCAGCCGATTGTCTCCGTGAACTCGGTGCAGATGGTGGAAGTGCTCCCGCCGAATTACTGATTTTTTATGGCGCTCGATTCCTCGCGACCTGACCCGGCGCTCAGCGCGCGCGCTTACTTTCAAAGTCATATACCGGCCACTCATATACCGTGAAAACCGCTTCCTCAGGCCTGCTGACCGACATTGCCGCGGCGCAGACCACGCTCGCCTACCTCTGGAAAATCAAGCGCGCGGACGGCACTCTTCTCGGCTTCACCAACCACGACCTGAACATCGGGCCTTACACCGACGGCGACGGCGACACCGTCACCTACCTCGCTTCCACCGGTTACCTGCCTTCCGCGATCGCGGGCAAAAGCGACCTCTCCGTCGACAACCTCGAAGTGACCGGCTTCCTCGAATCCGAATCGATCCAGGAAAGCGACCTGCGCGGCGGGATCTATGACGACGCGCTGATCGAGATTCGCCTGGTGAACTGGCAGAATCTCTCGCACGGCGACATGCTGCTGCGCGCCGGCACGCTGGGCGTGGTGAAGATGGTGAACGGGATGTTCCACGCGGAGATCCGCGGCCTGGCCTTCCGGCTCACCACGGTGCTGGGCGGCCTCTACGGGCCCACCTGCCGCGCGCAGTTCGGCAGCGGCAAAAACGGCATCGACATGCTTTCCACCTGGCTCTGCCAGATCGACGTGACGGCGTACCAGCAGACGGGATCGGTGGCGAGCGTCACCGACGGGCGCACGCTCGTGCCGAGCTCCGGGCTACTGATGATAGGCTCGGCCACGCCGACGGCCGCGGCGCCGGCCGGATGGTTCGATAACGGGATCCTCACCTTTACGAGCGGCGTGAACGACGGCTTCAACTTCGAAATCAAATCGTGGGACGGCACCACTCTGATTCTCTATCTGCCGATGCCTTATGCGCCCTCGGCCAGCGACACCTTCGTGATCGAGCCGGGCTGCGACCACTCACCCGACGACTGCAACAACAAGTTCAACAACATCGTGAATTTTCGCGGCGAGCCCTTCATTCCGGGAATGGACGCCATCCTCGCCACTCCGGATGCGTAGCGTGACATTTTATTCCCCAGGCTCGCCCTTTTTCAGGAAAGGGGCTCGTCGACCTGGGAGGCCCCTATGACTACCACTGCCCAAATCGTCGCCAAGGCGCGCGAGTTCCTCGGCACGCCGCTTCATCACCAGGGCCGCATCAAGGGCAAGCGGATCGACTGCGTGGGCCTGGCGCTCTGCGTGGCCGAGGAGCTCGGCCTGCACGATAAGAACGGCAACGCGCTGCACGGCCGCGACCACCTGAACTACGGCCCGCAGCCGCTTGGCAACCTGGTGCACGAGACGGCGAAAGCGCGCCTGGCGCTGAAGTGGGAAGCCGCGCAGAAGGTTCCCATGCCCGCGATCGCGCCGGGGGACGTGCTCACGATCCGGAATCCGAACGCCGCCTGTCATGCGGGAATTGTTTCTTCGCTGAACGGTTCGCTCGCGATCATCCACGCTTACGCATCGGGGCCCGCGCGGCCCGGGCCGCGGAACAAGCAGCGCGTTTGCGAGCACGTGCTCGATGCGAGCTGGCGCGCGCGCATCGAGGGCATCTTCGAATTTCCGGGAGTGACATCTTGATTCCCCAGGCTCGACTCGCCGTCGACACTGGGCGGCCCCTGTAACATGGCAAAAATTGCTCTCGCGGCGGCCGGCGCGGCCGCGGGATTCCTGATCGCCGGGCCGTTCGGCCTGCAGCTCGGCGCCACGGCCGTGCTAAGCGCCGTGAGTGAAGGCCTCGCCGTTGGTTCCACGCTCGGCTCGCTGCTTTTCCGTAATCCCGCGCAAGCCCCTCTTCAGTCTCTCCAGATTTCCGCATCCGCGCCGGGCGCGCCGATTCCCTTCGGCTATGGCACCTGCCGCTTCGGCGGCCAGATCATCTGGTGCCCGGGAATCAACTACACCACGCAGACGCAGAAGGGCGGCCCGTCGTCGACGGCGTTCACCTATTACGCGAACCTCGCGATCGCTTTCGGAGAAGGCCCGTCCACGATCACACGCATCTGGGGCGATTCGAAAATTGTTTATAGCTCGCTGCCGGGCGACCAGAGCGATTTTCCGGTGGCCGATTATCCGCCGTGGAATTCGGGCACCACCTACAACCCCGACAACCTGGTGAGCTACGAGGGCCAGGTGTTCCAGTGCATCACGGCGAACAGCGGCCAGACGCCGAACGTGATCGTCCCCACCAGCGGCACGATCTACTGGGTGGTTGCGAGCAGTTACCCTCCGTGGCAAAGCGGGATCAGCTACCAGCAAGGGCAGACGGTGAGCTACCAGGGCGGTATTTACGTGGCGATGGAAAACGCTCCGGGCGGCCCTCCGGGGGAAGGCGACTGGGAATCGATCCAGCAGTATTACGGCACGCCCACGATCTATCCCGGCGACCAGCTGCAGGGAATCGATCCCGACATCCAGGCTTCCGAGACCTCCGCTTACACGCCGGCGTTCCGCGGGCTCTGCTACTTCAAGTGGATGCAATTCCCGCTGCTCAATTTCGGTAACCGCATTCCGAACTTTCGCGCCGAAGTGAACTTCCAGAAAGTGCTGAACGTGCTCTGATGGCCGCGCCAGTCGTCGTACAGGCAAACGTCGGCTCCGGGCAGCCAGGTCCGGTAAACGTCGCGCTCCGCACCCCGCCTACAGCCGGGAATCTGCTCGTGCTCATCGCGCGGCAGCGCGGCTCGGCGCCCGCAAGCAGCGCGGGGGAGTGGAATTCCAGCACCGACTATACCCAGGGGTCGGTGGTTTCTATCGGCGGCGCCCTCTACCAATCATGGAACAGCCTGCAATTCGACAAGTGCGAGGAGGCAGAAAGGATTAATGAGGGCTACGTGCCCCCGAGCTACCTCCTTCCCACCCTGTGTTTCGCCGCCGCGTGGTGGGCAAATCATCCCGTCGTCAACGGCGTTCTAGGCGCCGGGGCCGCTCCGCCGGACTACGACGAATGGACTCTCGTGCAGCCGGGATTAGGGATCGCGATCTGGACCAAAACCTCCAACGGCAGCGACGGGGGAGCCGTGGTGGGCTTTGGCTACTTTCAATACGACATCGACGTGTACATGTTCGAGCTATCGAACGCAAGCCTCTTCGACATTGTGCCGGGGAGCGGAACCTCCAGTTCCGTTTCGGCCAGCGGCGACGGATTCTCCGTAACGGTACCGCTTTTTGCCAGCTTCAACTGGAACAGCTACCTCATCGTTTTTCAATCGCTCACTACCACCGACAAAACCGCACTTCTGCTGATCACGCCTGTATCAGTAACATCGTGGATAACGCCGTATCCCGGGAATCCGCCTTCGGGGTGGGCCGCGATCTTTGGCACATGCTCGGAGGTGCTATCCAGCGCGGGATTGTCGCCGGCCCTGCCGACGAGTGACATCGTCACCGACATCTGCCTGCGCGCGGGACTGAGCTCTTCTCAGATCGACGTTTCGCTGCTCACCAACGCAAACGTCTTCGGCGGCAGCACGCAGGTGCTCGGCTATCTCGTCGAGCGGCCCACGGCCGCGGCGGAGATCCTGAAGCCGCTGATGCAGGGCTACTTTTTCGACGGCTGCGAAACCAACGGGACCATGAAGTGGGTGCCGCGCGGCCTCTCGAGCGCGCTCACGATTCCGGAATCCGACCTCGGCCTGCTCTCCGATGGCGCCAAGGTGAAGCCGGAGCAGATCGCCCAGGAGCAGGACCTGCCGCTCGCCTTCACCGTGCTCTATAACGACATCGCCCTCGATTACCAGCAGGGAAGCCAGCAGCGCACGCGCAGCTCGCGCGTGAAAAAGACCAAGCAGCAGACGATCATTTCGCTGCCGATCGTGATGACGGCCACCCAGGCCCTACAGATCGCAGAAACCGCTCTCTACCTCGCGTGGCTCGAGCGCAATTCCTTCACCTTCAACCTGGGCTCGCCGAAGTATATGCAACTCGACCCCACCGACGTGGTGCAGTTCGTCTACGAGGGCCTCACCTTCCAGATACGCATCGTGGAGAACTCGCTCGGCCAGGGATTTGCCGTGATGATTTCTGGCGTGAACGAAGACGCGCGGAACTTCCTCTCGTCGCTCAGCGCGCCGCTGCCGGTAAGCTTCAATCCCGCGCCGACCCGGCTGGTGGGATCCTCGGTGCTTTTCCTTTTCGATATCGCGCTGCTGCAGGATACAGACTCGAACCCCGGCGGCACAGGCTTCTATTTCGCCATGGCCTCGGCCGTCACGAACTGGACCGGCGGCGTGCTGCTCGATTCGAGCGACAATTCGAATTTCTCCCAGGAAGACGCCACCAGCCTGAACGCCACCTACGGCTACGCCACCACCACGCTCGCCGCGCCGCGCGAGCCCTGGGAGCTCGACACAGTGAACACCGTGACGGTGCAGCCGGTGACGGGCTCGCTCGCCGGCGATACGCTGGCCAACGTGCTCAACGGCTCGAACGCGCTGATCCTTGGAAATGAAATCATCCAGTTCGTGAACTGCATCGACAACGGCGACGGCACCTACACGCTCAGCAATCTGCTGCGCGGCCGGCGCGGCACCGAATGGGCCTGCGGCACGCACGGCGCGAACGAACTATTTGTGATGCCCTCGAGCGGGGCGCAGCGCGTGCAGGATCCGCTTAGCGTGCTGGGCCAGACGCTCTATTACAAAGGCGTCACCGTGGGGCAGGATCCTTCCACCGTGACGTCGCAGACGCTGGCGATTTCCGGCGCGGACCTGAAGCCTTACGCGCCGGCGGGAATCGGCGGCACCGTCGACGGGAGCGGGAATATCACCATCACGTGGATCCGCCGCACGCGCATCGGCGGCGAAGCGGACTGGGCCGACGGCGTGGCCGACGTGCCGCTCAGCGAGGACGCGGAACTCTACGACGTGGACATTCTGAACGGATCCACTGTGGTGCGGACCTTCACGAATCTCACGGCACCAGTCTGCATTTACTACGCCGCGCAGCAGACGGCCGATTTCGGATCCACGCAGGCCTCGGTGACGGCGAACGTGTACCAGAAGTCCGCGCAGGTGGGCCGCGGCTATAAAGGTACCGGCGTGGCGCCCACCGCTGGCAGCTGGCCCGTGCCCTGGCCGGCGCCCCCAGGCGGCGTCGGGCAGTTCTACGTGAACGGATCCTAACTACCAGATCCCCTGAAGGGATCGAAACGAAAATTCATGTCCGGACCAACCGAAGGAAATCTGAACGCCACCAATCCCGCGGCGCCGAGCGGCAAACAGAATTGCAGTTTCCAGGCGAGCGCGCCTTACATCGATACGGCCACCGGGCTGCAGGAGCGCGACATCTCGGCGTACCCGCAACCCGCGACAGCATCTCTTGAAGGCACGATCATACTTGCCAAAGACATCGGCGGGACATCCGACCTTCCCGAGGTCGTCGGAGTCCAAGGAATTCCGATCGCTGGATCGGGTCCGAGTGACGGATACGTTCCGACTTACGTGTCGGCAAGTTCAAACATCCAGTGGAAAGCTGGCGGAGGCACACCCTCTCCAACGATTCAATCGAGCAACAACGGTATTGCGGAATCCACTTCCGCCTTCGCCATGAAGGGGAATCTAGTCGTTCCGACGCAGAACATCACCGTCTCTTACGTGTTCGGGAACATCTACGGCAACTCGGGAGACGTGTATCAATGCCTGATCTACAGCATCACCGGGACTTCGACGATTGCAACCATCGTCGCGACTTCGTCGACGTACACTTTCGGATCGACATTCACCGGCCCCATCGCTTTCAACATGGGGGCAGTGGCATTAACGGCGGGCACGACCTACGCGATAGTTTTCCAGATCACGAGCGGGACAAGCACGACGCCGTGCCAGATAGACATACCCGCGACTCCCTGGGAATGCGTAGGGTTCAAGGTTCTAAGCGGGTCCGTGAGTATCATCCGCAGCGCGAACGTCAGCCCGACAACCGGAACGACACTTTCCACAAGTACCGGGGGCAACGCTTGCGCTCTGAATCTCGTCGTCAGTCCCTAAGTGAGCCGACGCGGCGGAATCGAGCGATGCCTGTTTTCTGGGCCGGAATTTAGAGGAGAAGAAAACACATGAGCACGCCGAATTTGGGAATCGCGCTGCTGGCCGAATCGCAGAGCAGCAAGTATGTGACGATGAACAACGCGCTCGATGCTCTCGACGAAGCGGTGGCCGGCTTCAGCTCGATAGCCATGAGCGATGCGAACCTCACGCTCTCGACCACCCAGGCCTATGGCTCCTTCGTGCTGGCGTTCACCGGCACGCTCACGGCCAACCGCAACATCGTGGTGCCGGCCACGGCCAAGCTCTACGTGATCGTGAACGCCACCACGGGCGGCTTCACTCTCACCGTGCTCACTTCGCATTCGGGCAGCAACGGAAGCGTGGCCGTGCTGCCGGGAGCCACCCGGCTGGTCTATTCGGACGGCACCAACGTGGCCGCGGTGAATTCGCCGGCGAACGCCCAGAACTTCACCGGCACGGCCACTATGGGACTGGTGATCTTCGATCAGTTCGTTACGCTCGACGCCACCTCCGCCGCCTTCACGCTCACGCTTCCGGACGCGACAAAATGCTCGGGAACGAAAATCAGCTTCGTGAAAAAAGATTCCAGCGGGAACCTGCCCACACTGCAGGGCGCCAGCTCGCAAAACATCGGAGCCTCCAACACCTACACGGGCCTCTCGGCGCAATATAAGTCGGTGACGATCGCCTCCAACGGCACGCAGTGGTATGTGACAGCTTCCAACTAAAGTTACCCGGAGGGCCGGATGAACCAGCAGATGCGCTTTTCGCCGCGGGTGGAAGAACGCCTGGCCGGCGCGGTGATGCGGGTGATGCGGAACTTCGCGAAAAAGTACGGCCGCGAATTCGTTATGGACCACGTTGATCACGCCGACTTCCGCGATGCGTTCGCGGAAGACATGCGGCCCGTGATCCACCGCGAGCTGCTGCGAGCGCGCATGGACGCTCTGCAGGTGCCGCCGGCGCAGCGCGAACAGGAGAAGCGCAAGGCGGTGATGGAGCTCGCCCAGCTCGACGAGATAACGAAGTGAAAAGGGGCCGCCCAGGTCCCCGGCGAGGGGAACCTGGGGAAAAGTTATGAACGGCATCCCGCTGAATGCGGTGATCTGGCTGGTGGGCGTGATCTTCGGCGCCGGATCCGCCTGGGCCGCGCTGCAGCGCACGCGCAAGGACCTGAACGGCGTGGGCGGCCGCCAGCGGCGCTTTGAGAAGAACGTGGTGCTCGCGCTGATGATCAACGCCGAGAAGCGCGAGGACCGCATGCTACTCGCGCAATTTCTCAAAGACCCATGAAAATTTCGGAGAGTGACTTCCGGCGCTGGCAGGACGAAGTGCGCGAGCGGCCGCCGATGCCGGAGCTCCAGCAGCCGCCGGTGCCAGAAGTGGAACCGGAGCCTGAGACCTGGATTACGAAAATCCTGAAAATATTCCGGAGGAGCAGATGACATCCGTACCAGCAACGCAGGCAACGGCCGGCCCCACAACGACGGCAACGCCGGCAGCGGCCGCGCCCGCCGCGCCGGCAACGGCCGGGGCCATCTTCGCGAAGCTGCTGATCTTCGTCTTGGCGATCGTCGCGGTGGCGTGGGCAGGGCATTCGTGGATCGCCGAGCACGACGCGCGGGTGAAGGCCGAGGCCTCCGTGGCAGCTTCGCAAAAGTCGATCGACTCCGCGGCTGCCGAGAAGAAAGAGCTCATCGACGAGCAGAAGGCGCGGGACGCGCAGACCGCTTCGCAGATCGACAAACTAGCGGCCTCCGCTGCGATGCAAAAAACGCCGCAGCAGATCGTGAAGTGGTTGCCGATGCAGCTCGGGCCGCTGCCGGCGCCGGTGAAAGCCTCGATCGCGCCGGCCACGCCGCAGGATCCCGCTCCGCCGGCCGTATTCACCGTTCCGCAGGCAGACCTGGCCGCCATGCGGGATCAGGTGGCTTCGTGCCAGAAAAACGCTGTGGCGCTTCCCAGCGCGCAGCAGGATGCATCCTCGTGCGAAGCCCGGGCGAAGCTCAGCGCGGAGCAGCTGGCGGCCGCCCAGGACCAGGTGAAGGCGCTCGATCTGGAATTGAAGGGGGGAACGTTCTGGCACCGGCTGAAGTCCGGCGCAAAGAAGGTGGGAATCGGGGTGGCGATCGGCGCCGCGGCCGTCTGCGCGTCTGGGCACTGTAAATAAAAAATTGACGATCGTCACGGCTTCCTTGACAATCGCCTGGCTAAAACGCTGCAATCCGGGGCCTCGCGCCCCTTCCTCACCCCACATCGCGAGGCTCCGCTTTCCCTCCACCGTTACCGCCAATTCCCGCTAAACTGAGCGCGGACCGGGCCCCACTTTCTAGGGGAAGGCACGGAACTGCATCCCGCGACAAAACGTTTCTGGCGCTGTACACGCGGCGAATCGAGTGGGAGGAACTCGGCGGTTTCGGCGGGGGACCCGGTCCAGATGCCCCAGGCTCGACTCGCCATCGACCTGGGCGCTCCCACTTACTTCACAAACCCACTTCTACCGTCGATTACCAAACGATAGCTGCTGTCCCCAATGGAACACCTCTCCCGCGAGCAGCTGCTGGCCGTGCTGGGCCACGCGAAGGCGACGCGCGAGCGGGACTGGGTATTGCTGCTGGTGAGCTTCTGGCATGGTCTGCGCGCCAGCGAGGCGATCGGCCTCACCCCGGAGCATTTCGCCGACGGCTACCTGGCCGTGCAGCGCCTGAAGGGATCCCTGCGAACGGTGCAGCCGCTCGTCGCGGACGAGAACGAGCTGCTCAACGAGCGAGCCGCGGTGGGGAACTGGATCGAGAGCCATCTTGCCAAACACCCTGCCGACGGCCGCACGCGCCGGCTCTTCCCGATCTCCCGCGTGCAATTCTACCGGCTGATGCGCCGCTACGGCCGCCTGGCCGGCCTGCCGCAGCATCTGTGCCATCCCCACGTGCTGAAGCACTCCATCGCCATGCAGTCGATCAGGGAAGCGGGAATCGAGAACGTGCGGCAGTACCTCGGCCATCGCTCGATCTCGAGCACCGGAGCTTACCTGAAGGTGACCGATGAAGCCGCGAGCGCGGCGGTGATCAAGAGCGCGGGGAAAAAGTGAGGGGGTAGCCGGAAGGCGTAACGAAATTTCGTATTGTTACCTGGCGGCGAGCTGTTATATTTCGACGCGGGAGGAATCCCATGGAAACCCAGAGCAGTATGAAAAAGGTTGCTGAACAACTCTGTGAAAAGCACGGCCACTCGCTCGCACGGATCGAGCCCGCCACAGACGTTCTCTGTTCGAAGTGCGGCATGACCCTGGACGAGATTCGTGGAGAGGGCTTCAAAGCACGGGCGGCCTAATCGATTTTACGCCGGTTCCTGCTTCCGTCTGAGCGGGCGGCTAGCCATACTCTAAAACCTACAACGACGACGCAAGGGCGGCGTCGGATCCGGCTCACGAGTCAGCCGTGTATACGGCGTGAGCAGCGGGGTAGCTCCTGCCGGGTTCGCACCCACGGAAGACGGCGCCGCCCGCCGCGGTTTCAATCGAGACGCTTTCGTAACAATTCCTAGTTTTGTTACCTACCCGGTGATGCGAGCGTCGCCGCCTTCATCCCGTCCAACTTCGATGCTTCCGGCGCTCCAAAATCCGCTCACGTCGATATAATCGACCTCATCACCGTCCTTCACTCCGGCAGCTTCGACCGCCGACTTGAACTCCTGCCACGTCGCCATCATTGGACTCCGTCACATATCCCGATTTTGTTACCTCAGGCCGCCTTCGTGGTCCATCAGCACGACGTCCTTCCCGAACTTCGCGTAATGGCACTGCGCCCACATCAGCTGCCCGTTTGCGCCAACGCGATAGTCTAGACCGACCCAGGCCTCCGCGTTCGGCATTTTGAGCTTGTGGGCGCCGGTGCTGGGAACCTCCCACGTATCGATGACCTCTCCGACGCTTTGCCGGCTGTTCGCGCGGACGAATTTTTCGCAGCCGTAGGCGGCGGCGTCCACGATCTGCTGATGGCCATTTTGCGCCGCAGCGGCCTCGGGCGCAGACTGTGGCGCCGGCGCGGAATTTTCCTCGGAAAGAATGAACCAACCCAGCAGCAGCACTCCCAAGATGGCGAGCACCGGATGCCTCGCGACGGAATCGAGCATCGGGTGAGGCTTCATTTCGCCGGCGGCACGATCGTGACGGTGCTATCGACCGACGCGATGCCTTTCGTGAGATAGGTGACTTTGATCGACCCGGCGGTGATGTTCTTCCCGACCGCGATTTCGATATCGCGAATGCTGCGCACGCGCTCGCCGTTGATTGCGGTGATCACGTCGTCGATCTCCACGCCGGCGCGATTCGCGACGGACTGATCGCGAATGAGCGTCACCTTCACGCCCGCCTGCGCCGGCACTCCGCCAATCCCCAGCAGAACGGACTCTTCGGGTTCCTCGCCGGCGGGACGTGTCGGCACGTTCCGCGCGGCTCTCGGCTCGCCCGGTCCGCGATTGCCAAAGGCGAAAGCCAGCCCCACGCTGAACCGGAGATTGTTTTGCGTGAGCGCCGGCCCTCCCGTAATGTTGTGCCGCGTAAGCGCGTAGTCCGCACCGGCCTGGATCGCCATCGAACGCGAAACCGGAATCTCCACTCCGCCGCCAAACAAAGCGGCAAAGCCCTGCTGTGAGGCCGACGCTCCGAAGGCGCTTCCGCGCAGCGTGTCTCCTCCCGCGAGCGCATGCACGAACGCGGGGCGGAAGTTCACGCGGAGGCCTCCGACATAGGAATAGTCACTGATGCTCACCGGCTTAATTGTCTTGTAGGCTCCGGTCACGTCAAACTCCGCTGCGAACACGCGGCTGATGTTTGCCGTGAGCGCGGCTTCCCAGCCCTGCGCCGATTGCCGCGGGCCCAGATTGTTTGTGTCGATGTTCAGATACGAATAGCCGCCAAAGACTTCGGCCGCTGGAATCCCCTGGGCGCGAAGCGATGGCACGAACAGGGCCGCAAGCAGGCAAATTGAGCAGACGAGTTTCATTCGGAGTTCCTCTCCTGCGGGGAACGGTACAATGCCACAAGCCGGGTAGGTGATCAAGTTTCAAATTGCTTAGTACGGCACCCGTCCGGAGGTGACAAAAACTGGCCATATATGGCCATGGCAACGGACTTATAGTCCGTTACCATGTGTTGCAAACAAAACCAGTTGCGGCTCCGCTTTTCGGGCCAGTTTTTCGACCGCCAGGCGGAGGTGTTCGTCCGAAACATGCGCATACCGCTGCGTCGTGACGATCGAGCGATGGCCGAGGAGCTTCTGCACGGACCGGATGTCCACGCCCTCCATCACCAAGCGAGAGGCGAAGGTGTGTCGTAGATCGTGCCAGCGAAAGTCACCGAGCCCAGCCCGCCGCACCGCTGCCTCAAACCAGTGGCGCTGAGTGCCCGGGCACACAAACGAGGAGCCGCGCGACGCGCGATGCAGGCATAGGATCGCCGATCGCGCCTCCGGATTGATGGGCACGGTCCGCTGTCCTGTTTTCCCGTTCACCGTGAGGATCCCGGCATTCAGGGAGACGCTTTCCCACTTCAGCGAATATTGCTCGCCGCGGCGGATGCCCGTGTACATCGCGAGCACCACTTCCGGCTCGCGCGGGCCGACGGCCGTGCGCAGCGCGCCCTCTTCGTCTGCTTCCAGAAAGCGGCTGCGGTTCTCGTGTTCGCGGAAGCGGGGAACTGAGGAAAGAGGATTCGCGGCGACCAGGCCGCGGCGGCGCCCGAAGGCGAAAATGCTGGAGAGCAGCGACCGGTGCCGATTCGACGTGGGCCCGGAGGCGCGCGTCTTCACCTTGGCAAGAAATACCTCGATACGCGCCGGCGTCACGTCGGTCGGCTGCAGCTCGCCGAACTCGAAGATGATTTCGGCCGCACGCTGCTTGTCCGTCTTCCACGAGCGCGGCGCCAGGCGCAGCTTTTTATCCGCCAGCGACGCCTCGACCAGCTCTCGAAACTTAAGTTCCATCCGCCAATTCTCCCGAGCCGCAAAACGATAGCAGCGCCACCGGTGGAAATCCTGTGGACGCTGTTCAAAACCGCTCAAAAATAACACTTGACGCATGTTTGGACAATGTTTTATAACTCCGTCCCATGCAGTCGGACCAAAAAGGAACGGAAGCAATGAAGCGATCGAAGCGCACAGTGATGACCTTCGTGCGTCTGAGCCCCGAGGAGAAGAAGGCGTTCGAGGCCCTTGCCGAAAGGCTGGGAACGGACCTTTCTGAACTCATTCGCCAGGGCCTGCACGCGAAGCTCAGAACCGAAAAACAGGGACAGGCGGCCTAGAAACCGATGAGATCTGAGGCGAGTGGTGGGGTTTTGTCAGGCACAACGGCTTCTGGTAATGGATACTTTCGTTACTGCTGGCTGAGCCAACATAATCGGCGAACGGTTCGCTCCGTGTTTCACGCCGCCGATTCCTCCCCCTTCACTCGCTCCAAGTGGTCTCCCAGGTGGCG